>Ga0247842_10000507_pt1 | contig 79954 bp, 73 predicted proteins | sample LaCruzMarch2015__3_FD_192411 | JGI IMG/M metagenome (GOLD analysis project Ga0247842, IMG submission 192411) | Freshwater microbial communities from meromictic Lake La Cruz, Castile-La Mancha, Spain - LaCruzMarch2015_19m | ecosystem: Environmental > Aquatic > Freshwater > Lake | place: Spain... | reverse complement strand
AACCCTAAGTGATCAAGCGATAAAGTTGATAATTTCATTTCAGGCCCCTTCATATCCCTTTTGGGCTTATTGAATCGTGTCAGAATAAAAATGTTTCATAAAGAAAGGACGACCTGCGGGATGTGGGCTGTATCTTATTGCTTATTGATTTCATGATTTTTTGGCTATAATCTGATATCAATGTCAGAACGTGAGGCCCTTGAGATACATCTTTTATTGAACGTAAGAATAGTCGCTCGTCTAAAGGGCCCTCTCTTGTAAAACCAACATTCAAATTTATATCAGTTAACGAAGTATTAATCAAGGATTGCAATTTTGCTTGGGGAAATGAAATTTTCTCTACTTTTCCCTGAACGAATTGAAGGACAATCTCAATTATCCTGCCTGGTGATCCCCATTCTTCTTCGGTTAATTCTCTAACTACAAAAATGTCTATATTTTTATGTTTTGCATAGAGTTCGGCTCCTTTTTCGTATCCAACTGTAGTAATTATTGCCCCTTTTGAAGCACTTAGATCTTCTATTTTTGCGGCCAAAACATCCACTCTGTCTCCGTCCACTTTATTTTTCCATCTTTTGCATTCGATCAATGTTATATATGTATGTAATTTTGTTTTTAGGGTAACTTTTACATCTGTTTGGCGCCGTCTTCCGGATTTACCTTTTTCTCGAACATCATGCTCAACAATTAATTCGCCATCTGATTTATAAAATTCTTTTACAAATAGCTCAAATTTTCCCCAATCAAATATTTCATCTAGATAGCTCGGTCCATGTTCTCCGTCACTTTTCCCAGGCATGCAAAGTGCTAAATTCAAATAAGAGATAAATCTTCCTTTTCATCGGGGTAAGCATTAATTTTTAGATCAGCCAAAAAACTCATGAATCCACTCAGCTGCCCTGCAGCACGGTCGATGGAAACACTTGCGCCCGAAAAGACGCAAAAGCGAAACGCTGCCAAACTCGCTACCTTTTTTTAAGCTTCGAACTTGAGCCAAGGGCTCCTTGATTTCTGCTATCATTGAGCCGAGGACATGCAATTTCAGTTTTACGAATCCAGAAAACCATGAGCGCGGTCAATCAGGCTACTATGCGCCCTGAAAAGGCCGTAAAGAGATTCTTCCTTATGCTCTTGTTATGGTGCGTTGTGTAGGGAGGTTACCTATCAAAGGCATTACCCTTACCAAGGTTGCATTCTTTGCATTTTGTTATCAGATTGTCAGCTATAGTTTCTCCGCCTTGAGACCATGGAATAACGTGATCAACCTGCAGCTCGACACCCGGAGAATTAATCGGGCTTCTCCCGCAGGCATGACAACGGAATCCATCTCGTAATAAAATTGAAAAACGCAACCTTTCCGATAGCTCTCTTTTCGTCATTCGTATCGACTTTTTCTCAGCAACTCTGTTGTCTGACGCTTCAGTTTCCGATTCCCCATATTCTTCTTCAGCCTTTTCGATATCTATGTATGCAATAAGCGCTTCTAATGCCTTATTCCAAGAGCCAAATCTTTTTTCGTATGTTCTTGCAGAGTATTTCGAAATAGGCTTTTTGATCTCATTGTATTTTGGCTGTCTTCCAAAATAAATCCAGACATTTTTGATATTGGCAAGTAGATCTTCTTCGGGGATATTTAGATCTGAGCGGCTAGCTTGTAGACCAGCTATATTGAGCACATAAAACCAAGATCTAAAACGCCTTTGAATAGTACTAGGATTAAATTTGCCAAACTGTTCATATTCAGCAATGGTAACGGTATTTCTTCCTGTTTTTATTGCTACATCTTTTACATCTTGGATAAGATCTGCATCTGCAACATTTTTCCTGTACCGTTTAAGTTCAAACTTCATAGTGCCATCCATCACCCATTTTCCTGCCTTAGTTCTCTCGAATGCAAAAGTGGATTCCACTCATGCCTTAATAACAATTTTGCCCATCAAAAAAATCTCAACTTCAACAACCAGGTCCCCATTCAAACTTGCCGCCATGCCTAGGAATTCGTCTCCAGATAGAGCAAAATGGCCTCGTTGATTCTGCTCATCAGATCATCCAGGCTTTTGGCCTGAGTATGGCAGCCGGGAAGCTCTGGAACCGTGGCAACATAGTAATCATCTTCGTCCCTTCTGACCACGACGTCGAACCGCATACTGAATTATTATGCAGAATAATCAGATGAATGTATTGGTCAATGAAGCCGGAACTTCGCGCTTATTGCGCCTTCGCGTGAACCCGTAATCTTGGCTCGACCGTCCTCCTGCCCCCTGGTCCCCGCCAGGCAAGCCAGTCCGCCATGTCAGCATCGCAGCCCAGGCTGGGCCCGCGGGCGGCGGACACCAGCAAAGGCAGACACGGTCGATGGGCTGCCGGGCGCGGCTTCAGATAGCTTCGCAAGGATCGCTAATCGAGAGACTGCCTTGAAGTCTGCCAATGCGTCTTTGTGCGCTTCTCGCACCTCGGCGTTTTTCTTCTGAGCAATAGTCGTCTCCGTCCGCTCGTCCTCCGCGTGCTCTGCGTCTCTGCGGTTATATTCCTAATTCCTTGGCTATAATTATCAGATAATAATAGTAGCAAACTGCCATCGCTTGGTTCCTCGCTTTTTTCTATGGGCAGACATTATGAATTCCGATTCTTTGTGCCTTCGTGGTGATCGGCATGCATTGGCTCACCGCACGTAGTCCAACCTCCACAACTCAACGAAGAGCCAAATATGGGGCCTCGATCTTCCTTAGAGCGCAGTCCTCACCTTTTCGGTCTGTCCATTGAAATTAAGCACTCCTCCACTGGGCCCCGATCTGAAGTCTCCCGCTATCTGCCAGAAGTAGTTGTTGTTGCTTTTATTTACTGCCAGAAATTGATATATCGCTGATTCTCTGTCCCCTGCATCATTTATGCTAAGAGGTCCTGTAATTCCAGTGAACCTATTGGCGATATTGGTAAGAGCTTCCTTGAGCTGAGATGTATTGCCGGATCCGCTCAAAATCATGGATTCAGATGCAATCCATAGTGCGTCGTAAGACGCTAAAGCATAGCCGCTGGGCGAGGATCCGGTCTGCTGTTTGATCTCCTCTATAACATTTTCATAATCGCTCATATTCCTGATAAATTGTCCCGGTACAACTCCATAGATGGGGCAGACGAGTCCTGTTTTATAAGCGAATTCTGCAGCAGTGGAGTTCTTAACTAGACTGGACGCATTCGCTATTCCATCTGATCCAAACCATCTCACCGATGATAGTTCAGGATCTCTGGAAGCCATAGCCATTAGAGGTATTGACTCATCAAATAAAACCATGTAGACGCCTACCCCTGCGGGGCCGAATCTGCTCTTGCTATCATTTACAATGGAGCTCAATTTATTGATACCAGAAGAAAGATCGGTTCCAGGCTCGTAGCTCACACCTTCCAGCACCGCTCCTCCATAGCCCTCAAAACTGGATTTGGTGGCATTTAGCAGTCCTTCTCCCCAAACGTCTCCTCTGGTTATGGGGACTATCGCAGTGATATTCTCAAGTTTTAACAACTCTGCCATAGCTTTGCCCTGATTTACATCATCTGGAACCAGCCTGATAACGTTGTCTCCAGGTATTGCCAGAGAGGGGGATGTACTGGCAGTTCCTATGATTATTATATTATTGGCATTGGCGTAATCGTTCATGGCATACAGCTCAGAGCTGGATATAGCGGCAATTACCAGACGTATCCCCTGCCCGCCAAGATTTTTCAGTTCCCGTAGAGCAGTCTTCGGATCCGTCCCAGTATCCTTAATCGTGAGATTAACCCTCCAAGAAGAGCCGATATCCTTCAGGAAACCGTTTACATCATCATCGGCAATGCCCAGGGCGACATTCGATATGGCCCCCTGTGAAGACCAGTCTCCTGTAATGGGGAGCAGTACACCTATCCTGATCTCCTGCGCCTCAGAATCTGCTCCGTATCCTGCATTAGCTGCAGCCATGATGCATATCAAATAGCACAAAATCAAGTAAGACTTCATCTTTCATGCCACCTTCGCGTTTCGTTTTCTATGCCCTTATGCAAGATGCGTTTCTTTCCTATGAAAAGGCTCTCTTTGATGGGGGCCGCCACCATGTCTTTTTTTAAGGCCATCAGGTAGGATTCAATGGCTTCCTTCTAATATATCACCACATATTGCCCAGTTGTCTGGCTTTAACTAAAGCTGAATTCGACTCAGCGATTTTGCCAAGAGCCCTCAAGGCCAGGGACTTGTTTTCCCAGGCCAGTGAGAATTCATCGTCAATCTCAATGGCTTTTTCAAAGCACTTTATAGCCTCATCATAGTGGCCCATTTCGCCAAGGGCAGAGCCTTTGGCGTTCCAAGCCAATGCAGAAAACGGATCGGCGGCGATGGCTTTGTCAAAGCATTTTAGGGCGTCGTCATATCTGGTGAGATTGAGAAGATCGTTGCCTTTGGCAATCCAGGAATAGGAAAGAGATCGGTTGAGTGCAAGAGCCTCGTAAGCTTGAATGTTTTCAAACTCAATTCTGCTCAATCTTACAGATTCAGCAACCGAAGACCAATGATCTCCTTTCACTCCTGTGAACTCGCATGGTTTTCCGATCAACTTTTCGTATTTAACAAAATCCTTGCTGAACTGTATCAATGATGCATCTTCCTGATCTCCTACATATATAAAAAGTGGTTTAATAATGCTATCTCCATGATATATGGCCGATCTCAATTCAAACTCTTTTATGTTTTTTGAGTCAAAAGGAATCGGATATCCTCCGTATTTAATGAGGTATCCTGTATCAGGCATGCCTCCAAATGAAGAAATTGCCCTGTAATTTGAAGGCATCATTGACGAAAGAATCGATAGCGTTCCACCTACGCTATGGCCGCATAAAAATATATTCTCGCTGTCGATATAAGAAACATTGGCAAGATAATCGGCTGCTGCCAGCAAATCGTTTACTTCACCATAAAAGTATTCAAAATTGCCGGGATTCCCATTTTCTCCCCTTAACATGGGAGTCATCAAAACAAAACCGTGATTGATGAATTCCTGTCCATCATTCCAACCGGTTCCACCAAAAGAGAAACCCCCATGTGCAAATACGACCGCAGGATGTTTATTATTATCAGCTGGTTTGTCTGACAACCAAGCCTTAAGCTTTAAATCTCCTGAATCATAGATTACTTCTTTTGCGCCGGCTGGGGGCAATTCATCATTATATTCCTGGGGGGCAGGGATGCGCTGGATTAGATTTGTTTCAAAGCTGCTCCTTTCAGCATAAAATCTGCTCATGCTCTGGTCTATAAATGAGATGTTCTCATCTTGCGCCATGCTCTCGGTATTGTTCCTATCAATGGCCAGGGTAACAGCCGGTGCCAGTGAGATAACCAAAAGCATGGTTATAATTTGAGTCAATAATCTCATATCCATCTTCCCTCTCGCTTAATTTCTCAATTATTGTACTAATGATATTAATTGATTACGCTCATCCTAACTTCTCTTATTATCTCCATCATTATTCCCCGTCCCAGCTATTCTCCTCCCCGATGCACAGGAATTACTGTGCTTCTGCCATCAGGATGCTTCTTGACGAGGTTGCTTGCTTCCCTGTCGTGCAAGATGATAGCCGATTCTCTCCAGGGCCTTGATAACTACCTCTGCTTCAGCAGGTCTCAACTGGAGCGACCTGGCCCTCCTACAAAGCAACGAACAGTGCTGCTGCCTTCCGTCTCCTGATAGTGTGAAATGGCCACCTTGATTCATGTATTGGTCAACAAAGCCGGAACTTCGCGGCTTCGCGCCTTCGCGTGAACCCGCAATCTCGGCTCGACGGCCCTCCTGCCTCCTAGGTCAGGCAATCCTGCCCGCCCTGTCAGCATCGCAGCCTAGGCTGGGCCCGCGGGCGGCGGACACCAGCAAAAGCAGACACAGTCGTTGGGCTGCCGGGCGCGGCTTCGGATAGCTTCGCAAGGATCGGTAAGCTAGGAGACTGCCTTGAAGTCTGCCAATGCGTCTTTGTGCGCTTCTTGCACATCGGCGTTTTCTTCTCGTAACCCCATGTTTTAATTCTCCAGCTACGATTATTAACCGCAGAGCCGCAGAGTTCGCAGAGCCGCGCAATCTACTTATTTATCAACACTTTAAAAAAAGCGCACTGTTTCTGAGCAATAGTCGTCTCCGTCCGTTCGTCCTCCGCGTGCTCTGCGTCTCTGCGGTTATATTCGTAATTCTGCGGCTATAATTATACGCTAATACTAATAGTAAACTGCTATCGTCTCTAAAAGGCCAGCCCCCCTTTGCCGCATGCCCGTGTGCTCCACCGCCCCTCCCGTGCGCAGCCCCGTGCCCGGGCGCATGCCTGGCGGCGGTCGAGGCGATCCGGCCTTTGTCGTTGCTCGGAGATAACGGATAAGATTGGTGGAGATATGATGGCCAGGGAAGCGCCACCCGGTTCCAAAAATTCGATTGCACTTCCAGCTTGGAGTGCGCACAGTAGATGGGGCTGCCATATGCCTGAAAAAGCCAACCGACAATAATGCGGTATAAATGTTACTTTCTAATATTTTACAAATAATAGTATCTGCAAAATGCCAGTTGATTGCCCGCTCCTCCCTCTAAGCATGCCTGTTCACAAACAGGTCCCCTATGATCTCCTCCCGGCTCCAGCCACACCTGCTTTCTCAGGGCCATTCTCGATGCCTGAGTCGCGGGCGGCGTACTCCGCTGCCAGGTCGTCCGCGAGAGTGCCCGCCCGCTCCTCAGAAAAACCGGAGAGATCGGCCAGCTCCCATGAAGTGAGGATTCTGCTCCATCCTGGGAGCGATGCTCATCAAAAGGGTTTAGGGTTATGCCAGGGAGGCGATAAGGACGGAATGAGAAAGAAGCTTAAATGATTAAACATTATATACTTATGGAGGTCAAGATATGGTAAACATAAAAGACATTCCCGCAGAGGTGCGCTGGGAGATCGCCGCCAGGTCTGCAACTGCGATGACTGGCGCATATGGCGTTTTCTTTGAGAGGGCGTTGGGAGATAAGTACGGCGAAATAGTCAAGCATATATGGATCGAAGGCGGAAAAGAGGCAAAGGGACTGGCGGAAAAGCTGGCTTTGCCCGTGGGCGATGCCCGTGAGGTGGATGAGGCCTGGGGGGTGCTCTCACAGGTTCTTTACGGGCAGGAGATCACCTGGGAGACCGTGGAAGAGGGAAAGGACAGGGCAGTAGACCGGATAACTGGCTGTCCTTTTCTCAACAGGCACCGGGAAATGGGCGCGGATGCCAGGGGTATCTTTGACGCCTGCCAGGCCTACGCCAAATCGACGGTGGAAAGCCTCAATCCCAAATACACTCAGCGATTCGAGAGCGCCATGTGCCTGGGCGCACCGTATTGCGAGAGTGTGGTGGAGAGAAGGAGTGGATAGGGTAGTGGGCTCCTAAATTTTCTATTATTTAGGACTCAAATAAATAATATTCGGATCGCATTTATTTTGATAGCTTGATAGCGCGAGCGAGGAAAGGCTCATGGGGCCTCGGGTTATCTTGCGCTCGTCCATGGATTCTTGCAGATCGCAGGGCAGATCGTGGGCTATGATATTGCGCTTCGCATTCTCAGCCTACTGCTCGTAGTCGAAGTAATCTAGGTCCACTCTTTTTACGGTATAATCCTGGACTTTCGTAACACCTATGTCGTGCTCGATCATTAGCTGAGCAAGACGTTCCCCATCTATGAGAACGATCTTTCTATCGGATTTTTCTACAAACTCCCTGGCTGCCGGTGTGAACTGAGAGGTTGTAATCATAATGCCTTTTTGGGCTTTTTGACCTCCTAAGCTTCCTGCAAAAGCTCGCACTTCTTGGGCGCTAACAGCATTGCTCCATCTTTTTGCTTGGACATAGACTATATCGAGTCCAAGCTTATCTTGCTTGATTACCCCGTCGATTCCCTCATCTCCGCTTCGACCTGTGACCTTGCCGGCATCGATTCTTGAGCCACCATATCCCATTTTCTGAAGCAAATCGATAACCAATTCTTCAAAAAACTTCGGTGAGCATTTCATGATTTGTTCAATAAGATCATCAGATAATTTTGTGCCAATTTCCTGGTAGCTAGCTACTAAAGCCTCCAATGGTGTCTGAGATTCAGCACCCTCATCTTTAACGTCTTCAGGATTCTTGCTCTTTTCACCTGCTATGCGAGTGGACTTGTTGTGCCACTCCTGAATTCCGGGATATTTCATTAAAAATTTGATGTCTATCCTCGATGGACTGCTCTTCAGAAGAGCCAGACCCTGTTCAGTGATATGAAAAATCCCCCTGCTGGTATTCTCAATAAGACCAGCTTTCTTGAGGTAAGCTCTGGCCCATGCTACACGGTTATCGAACCGGGCCTGTCTTCCGCTCGGAAGCAGTTCATTTATTTCAGCCTCAGAAAGATTAAATTGAGCGGCCAGAGCGGCGGATACATCACCATGTCTATGCTTTTCCCCATCGCCGGTTATTTTAAGCAACGGCAGCATTATTGTCTGGAAGTCTGGAATAGTCATTTAAATTGCCTCATTTCATCTCTGGAACCAATATACTGATAATGCAGTATAAGGCTCTTTTCTGAAATCTTCAGAAAATTTTACAAGTAATAACAAGTAATAGTATCTGCCAAATACCAGTTGATTTCTTGCTCAACCCTTCTACGCATGCCTTCTCACAAACAGGTCCCCGAAGATCTCCTCTTGCTCCAACCAGACCTGTTTTCTCTGGGCCATGAAGAGCAGTGAGACGTAGTTGGTAACACCATCCTCGGTCTTGCTGTTTTTGCTGTTTATATCCTGGAAGGTAACCGTCTTCGTCTCCATGAACATGTCGTCCAAGATGGGTCCGAGCGCCTTGATTCTGTCCTCGATTCCCTCGTCGTGGGACACATCCAGGACTTTTTCCTCGGTGCTTGGCCACCTCTCTCGCATGGCCTTCCTTCTGCCTACCATCTCTGCCTTCTTCAGCTCTGAGATCAGCTCGTCCAGAGTTACAGGCCGCTTGGTGAGCCTTCTCACAGGAGGGCGAGGCAGATTCTCTTCTATCTCCTCTTCCTGCTCGTCTTCGATCTCCTCCATCTCCGGCTCGGGCTCCTCCTCCTTCTGCCCCTCCATGGAGTCGGACTTCATGCGTAGAAGGATGCTGGCGTAAAGCAGAGTTCTGGCGGGAATGCGCAGGTCCCTCTTCTCCAGGGAGTCGATGTACTGCAAGAACTTCTCGGTGGCCTTGGCGATGTCGATATCCCAGGGGTCGATCTCTCCTCTCTTGGCCAGCTCCACTAAAACCTCGGCCGGTTCTCCGAATTCGAATTCCTCGTCGCTCATTTTCGCCTCAGCTTGTGCAGATGCCGGTCACGGTGGTGATGTTGTTCTCCTGCATGGTCACTCCCAAAGTGTACTTGGACTGCAGTATCATGGGCTTACGTAAGGACACTACTATGAACTGGGCCTTGGAAGAGATCTTCTTGATTAATTTGGCCACACGCTCTACATTTGCCCCATCCAGAAACATGTCGATCTCATCCATGGCATAGAAGGGGGCGGGCCGGTACATCTGAATCGAGAAAATAAATGAGAGGGCAGTAAGGCTCTTCTCCCCGCCGGACATGGCCTCCAGGCGATGCAAGGACTTGCCGGCAGGGCGAGCCTTGATGGTCATGCCTGCCGCCAGGGGGTCGTTTGGATTTTCCAGGATCAGATCGCCTTCGCCATTGGAAAGCTCCTGAAATATCTGATTGAAGTTCTTGTTGATCTCAGTGAAGCTGGCCAGGAATGCCTCCCTCTTCATCAGATCATATTTTTCCAGCTTGTCGATGATTGCTTCCCGTTCGCTGGAGAGAGTCGTCCTCCTCTCTGCCAGGAAGTCGTATCGGGTCTTGACATGGTCATACTCCTGGATGGCCAGCATGTTCACCGGTTCCAGATCCCGCATGGCCTGTTCCAGAGCTTTGAGCTTCTCGGCCACCGTCTCGCGATTGGGCGGTTCCTCAGAGGAGTCAACGCCCGAGCCCTCAATTTGCATGCGTAGATCATTGACTTTGGACAGGATGGATTCTCGGGCAGAGATCGTGGCATTCTTGCGGGCCTCAATTCTGTCACCCTCCCTCTCCGCCTGATCTATCTCTCTTTGCAGGGCCAGCGTCTTTTCCAGAAGCTCTCCACGCACCCCTTTCAGGCCGTGCAGCTCTCCCTCAATCTCCGCCTCGCGTGCCTGGGAGAGTGCCAGCAACTTATTAAGGCCCACGATAAGCGCGGCGGCCGTATCTTTTTTGGCCAGAGCTTCCGTCTTTTGGCCGTCCAGTGATTCTCTTCTTGCTGCAAGCTCGGCCAGCTTCTCTTTGCCGCCCTCCTCTCGGATCTTGTCCTTGAGAATCTCGGCATCAATGCCATTAAGCCTTTCCTGCAGACGCTTGATCTCCAAACTGGCAGCATCTGTCTTTTTGTTCAGGCCGGGAATTTCCGAGCCCTTCAGCTCGCCATCCAATTTGTCGATCTTCTGCTGCACATCGGCTAAGGTTTCTTCTGAGACCCTGATCTCGCCTTCCAGAAGGCCAAGCTGCTCCTTGAAGCTTAAAGACTCGCCTTCCATGGCCAGCAGACGCTCTCGCTTCTCTAAAATGGACTTATCCAGGCGCGGTCTGGACGAGACGATTTCGTCTATCTGGAAGGTCTTCTTGGATATGACGCGGTTGAGCTCCTCCACCTCACGAGAGAGGCGGGAGATCTGCTCTTCGATTCTATCCAGCTTATCGAGCCATTTGGTGCGCTCGCTTTCCGCATTGGCAATCTTCTCGGACAGCTCCAAAAGCTTCGTCTTCTCTTCTGCCGCAAACTTCATCTTGGAGCGATAGTGGCCGCCGGTCATGGCTCCTGACTTCTCCACCAGGTCCCCTTCCAAGGTGACCATACGATACCGGCCCATGAGCGGACGGGCAAAAACCAGGCTTTCTACTACCAGGGTATCCCGGAAGACATACCAGAATGCGGCCAGGTACTTGGCATCATAGTCCACCAGATTGAGGGCATAATCCACCACACCCGCATGATTAGGCCGGGCGGAGAGGCTGCCTTTGTCCAGCTTGTTCAAAGGCAAAAAGGTGGCCCGACCGATCTGCGACCTCTTCAGATACTCGATGGCAGCAGAGGCATCCAGATCATTGTCGGCCACAATGCTCTGCAGGCGCGCTCCCGCCGCCACCTCAAGAGCAGAAGAGTAGCGCGATGCCACGTTGCCAAGCTCCGCAATGGTTCCGTAAAGGCCTTGCAGCATCTGCCTCTTGATAGCAGAGCGAATCGCCTCTACCGCCCGGCTGTATCCGGCCTTGTCCTCGGCGGCCCTCATGCGCCCGTCGCTCTTGGCAAACTCTCCCTGCAGCCTTTGCATCTCTCTTTCCGCCTCAGAGATCTCCCGACGAAGTCGCAGGCGCAGGCTTTCCAGGTCATCACGGTCCCGCTCCATGCCCATGGCATGACTGTTCAAGGCAGCCATTTCCACTTTCAGCTTCTCCATCTCATGATCGAGGCCTGCCAGGGTGTCAAGTGCCTCTTTGATGCCGGAGGAAAGCTCCTCCCTTTCCAGATCGGCGCGCCTCGTGGCATCAAGCAACCGGTCCCTATCCCGTACCAGGTCGCCAAGCTTTGTTTTGGACTCCTCCCGAATCTGCCTGGCTGCGGCCAATTCATCCCGCAGCAGGGAGAACTTGGCATCCGCCTGGGACAGGCTGGCCTCTGCCACTCCCAGAAGCTCTATCTGATCATCCAGTTCCCCTCGCAGGCTGGCGCCGCGTAGACTTGCGTCCCTTATCTTTTCGGCTAAAGATTCCGTTTCCGCACTGAGGTTCCCCGTCTGAATGAAGCAGGTCTTCTGTTGCCCATCCATCTCAAAGATGGCCTTTTCCGTCATCTCGATGCGAGCGGCCTCACGGGAGATTTCCCCTTTCAGCTCCTCGATCCTGCGTTTAACAGAGATCTGCTCATCCTCTCCTTTGTGGGTGATCTGTGAGCTAATGGATCGCAGCTTCTCATCAAGTGTTGAAAGCTCATTTTTCTTGCCAGCCGACCTTTCCAGAAGCGTCTGATTCTTGACATCAAGGGAATTGATCTCTTCATCCAGGCCTGCCAGCTCCATTGATGCTTCTTTTAGCCTGGCCAGGAGCAGAAAAGCCTCCTGTCTCTTGAGCTCCTCCCGGTGCGCCTGGTAAGAATGGGCCCGGTCGCGCTCCGCCTTAAGCCGGGCGAGCTGGGTGGCAACCTCCTCTAAAATCACATCCACGCGACCAATGCGCTCTCGCACCACATCCAGCTCTTCCATGGCCTTCTTCTTCTTCTCATCAAACTCGGCGACGCCGGCAATCTCATCTATGATCTTTCTGCGATCGACTGGAGTCATCTCGATGATGCGCGTCACATCGCCCTGCATGACTATGTTATAGCTCTCCGGGGTTATGCCTGCCTTGGCCAGCAGATCCAGTAGTTCAGCCTGGCCGCAGGACTTTCCATTAAAATAATAAGAAGAAGCATATTTGTCGCGATTGACTTTTATCTTCCTGGACACTTCAATGATATCTTGATCCAGGGGAAAGAGGCGACTGGTATTGTCCAGCTTGACGGTAACCTGAGCAAAGTCCGGATTCTTGCCGTTATCGCCCCGGTAGATGAGGTCGGGCAACCTCTCCGCGCGCATGGCCCGCGAGCTGGACAGGCAAAGGGCGAAGAGCAGAGCATCAACGATATTGGACTTGCCGCTACCGTTAGGCCCGGTAACGGTCACAAAATCGTTCTTCAGAGGAACCCTTACGCTCTTGCCGAATGACTTGAAGTTTTTGAGTTCGACCTCTTTAATGTACAAAGGTTACCTCCGCTCGCATCTCATGAGTTAGCAGCTTTCTTCGCGATAGGGTGTTGAAAGTTTCGCTCCATTAATTTTTACGCCCGACGCCCGACTGAGCATTCTTCAGCCTCTGCAGCCCATAAATCATTCAGCTAATACTTTAACTTAAGCATGTATTCGAGGATGTATATATTGTTTTCCCATTTTTGATCTGCTCTTGGGTCCCATTGCATCATCTCATGTAGCTAGCTTCATCTCATGTGGCTAATATCTCTCGATAGATTATTAGTCTAACTTGACTTCCCGATTTTGCTTCGTCATGGGTCTTGCAGCTTTGCCAGGTCCTTCAATGCCGTTCTCCTAAAATCGTCCTCGCATTTGACCTTTTTCGTTCTGGCAATGAGAAGAGGGCCAGCGGTTCTGGTACAATGCTTACTGGTAGACCGATCCGACAGAGTAGGCGGGCGGGGGAGCCGGGCTCGGGCGGTCTGCTGGCGGGGAGTGGAGACGGCGGACAAACGGATAAGTGGAGGACCAGAGCGCCATATGCCTTAAGAAAAAATTTATAATATATGCATGGACTGACAAATATATGAAACAAATGGGATTCTTATTAATCCTCATGATCATATTTGGGACGACCTGCACTGCATGTGCATCGGAGGGGGCTAACTTTGGGCCGCAGACGACAAGCGGAGAGCCTTTATGGAGGCTCCTCTCTGCCTCTGATGCTGTGAACTCCAACCTTTCAAGATTGGCGATGGCCCTTGTCGATGCCAGCCTCGTCCTCTCAGAAACAGGCATTGATGGGCCTGCTGCCCGGGCAGTTCTGTCAAACCTCACGATGGTGGATACTGCTGTAATCGATTGCATCACGATTGACGCCAACGGCACCGTGCGTGAGGTCGAGCCCGTGTCGTTTGAAAGCGTGAAGGGAACAAACTTGAGACGGCAGAAGCATGTGAATGATACAATCAATACCAGGCTATATTCGGGTTTCCATTTCATAAAGGCTGTCGAAGGATTGTATGCAATCGATTCAGAGATGCCCATCTTCGACAAGAATGGAACATTTGTGGGAACAGTAAGCTTAATGTTTAATAACAGCCAGTTTTTCGGAAGGGTCTTAGCTATGTTCCAGCCTTCGGGAAACTCCAAGATATGGGTGAGCAAGGCGGATGATGGAACGATCCTGTACGAAACGGATCCCACCCAGGTATTGCTCAATAAAAGCTCTTCCCTGTATCTGAATTATCCCGAACTTTTAAAGCTATTCAATAGAATGAGCATTGAGAGAACAGGTTACGGAACTTATGAGTTCTTAGACCAATCTCACGGGGAGACGATAAAGAAAGGCTGCTATTGGACCACTATTCTCAATGAGGGCACCCAGATGAGGCTTGTACTCACATTAGAGCTTTGATAGGACCTGATGTGGCTTGGTGGCTCAGAAGCCAGAGGCAAAGAGAAGAGGGTCAGCGGTTCTGGTACAATGCCTACTGGAAAACCGATCCGGCAGATCCCTCGAACTCGGCCCGGAGCGCCTCTGCGGGCTCCCGGCGGGCCGGATCGACTGCCAGCTTTTTGCTGTTCCTTTTTAGCACCGCCAAAAAGCTCTCATAATCGTGCTCGTAGTAGCTTTGCAATTTGGTCTTGGGCGTGAGGTCCTCCACCTTTGCGCCCAGGTAGCTCTCCAGCCAACCCAGGAAACCTTTGATCTCCGTTTGCTTCTGCCCGGTTCATCTCCAGCATTTTTTCCGCCAAGAAGGCCAGCAGGTCGTGCAACACATCCGATTTTTCCTGGCTTACGATGAAGTTGCCAGCCTCGTCTTTGGGCAGGCAGGCCTCCACCTGGGCCAGAATTTCGGCGTGCTTGCCGTCGGCGTAGAGCTGCTGGCAGGACCGGGGCGGGCGCGAGCGACAACCGCTGTAATAGAGTTTTATGCAAGGCGTCAATTGCGTTACTTTTTTGCGGCTAATGTCGCTAAATCTTAAATAGCTATATCTAGTATTATTGACCTAAAGCACTTTATCAAATGGAATAACAATCATGCGTCCTGTCCATAGTCTCAGGGATTTAAAAGAGTTGCTTCAGGCAGGTTTCGAAAACAATGAAGAATCTCTTGAAGCATTCGGGAAAACCTACTCAACTCAGCTTAAGGCTTATTTAATCGAGAGCAATAGGCCGAATCCTGGATATTTCAAAAGTCCTCTGGGCACATGGGAGAAGATCGACTCCGCCGGATGGTATCTAAACCAGGATTATGAATTATCGAATACGCTTTTCCTGGACTGTACGAGAGATCGAGTTTGGATTCTCTATAGTTTGCTGGATGCTGCCGAATCCGATTCTATTGTTGAAAAATGGGTTAGAGGCACAAATGGTCTCGATAGCTGCTGGCTATCCAGAGGGCAACTCCTGCATTGGGAAAAATTTAATGGGTGGAGCCGCAGAGGAATTGGACTTCGATTCTCCGATGGATTATCTCCAGAAGAAAGCGCGGGAAACTTCAGCTTAAAAGCCTGGCATGGTGCAAACCGTTACGTTGAAGGACTGGATGAGATACTCAATATGGCGCAGGATAAATTTGCAATCCATAGTGTAAGATTCCAGAAGAGATCTGGTGGGTCTATATCCATATCTGCCGAGTGGTATAGTAACGGAAAAATTACAGTAAATCGTGCCACGGATGTGGATGAAGTGCTTATCTCCATTGCAGAAATGGCAAATCGGTACGCTGATTCTTTAAAAGAAGCAACCGACCTTCGCGACAAAACCTTGGCTGCCTTCGAGATAGATTTCAGTCAGAGCATTCCAATGGATGAATTTTCCCGTACTGTTGTCAAAGGGCAAGGCAACATGAATCTCTGGCTAGTGGAAGTGGAAGCCGAGCCAGATTTCCGTCGGTTTAAAGGAATTGATCTTCATACATGGGATAGAGTTCTGCTAGACGTCGGGCCGAATTATGTCTATCTGACCATACCCGGCAGCGGCTGTGTTAATGGTGCACCCAGGCTGGCCGTAGTTCAAGGAGAAGATAACTCAGGAAAAGCCTCCATCTACCATGACGGGGTGGAGGTATTTGCCTGAATTACGATGATCGAATCGTTCTATGGCGAAATACGATTCAGCTCCTTCATCAGCATAATCGGCCAAAATTTGTAGGTCCTTTTAAAGCCGCAAATATGGACTATCTGATAGAACCTCGATTTTTAACTAAGAAGGGGGAAGACAGGACACCTGATATCGTAGGAAGCGGAAAAACCGGCTGGTTGGTCTTGGAAATTACTACCCAATCGGGTTCTAAAGAGCCCAATCTGCGATCATATCTGTCAATAGATCCCAGGTATCTAACTCAGCATGGTCTCACTGCCCATGACGGGCAGCCTGATGTTGTGAGTAGCAGATTATCCTTTGTGGATGATGGGCCTTATTGTCAGTTGATTGTAAGAGATCATCTTGATGTAATAAAATCGGAGCATATTTATAATCAATCACTTAAAGATGCACTCATAAAGTCGCAAGGAGTGGATCTTAGAAGGCTTCCGGGAATCGCCATTACCTTACTTCCTGAGATGAGAGCTCAAGAGATTCGCAGAGGTCTCATAGACATCGTTATGCATCTTTTTAAACCTGGCTCCGAGGGAAAGAGCCTAATTAATATTGTGGATGAGGGCCTGGAGAGGCTGTCTGGGACGGTAAGTGTTGCCGCTAAGTCCAAGCTCAGGGACAGCGTGAAAAGGGAAATGGATGGCTTATTAAAGGGCGCCCTGAATGGATACCTGCTCTATGATGAGATCGATGGCGTTTACAAATCAACGGATAAGTTTAAGCCTCATCCGAAGACGATGGAACGAATCGCTTTGGCATTGAAGGATTGGGCCGGAATTGGGCCGCAAAAAACCCTCGATCCCTGGACAAACCTTTAGCTTCTTTTCATTTTCCTTCCACAATCCCGATATCCTCTTCCGTGAGCCCGTACAGCCGGGCCCCCGTCGATCAGCTCATCCGTCTTCCTGATCCGCTCCCTCAAGGGCAGCAGTTTGCCCATTGAGCCCTCGAACTCGGCCCGGGGTTAGGGCTCCCGGCGGGCGGGATCGATTGTCCAGCTTCTTGCTGTTCTTTTTGAGCACCGCCAAAAAGCCCTCATAATCGTGCTCGTAGTAGCTCTGCAGCTTTGTTTTGGGCGTGAGGTTCTCCACCTTTGCGCCCAGGTAGCTCTCCAGCCAGCCCAGGAAACCCTTGATCTCTTGCTGCTTCTGCATGTTCATCTCCAGCATTTTTTCCGCCAGGTAGGCCTGTGAATCGTGCACTACATCCGACCGTTCCTGGCTTGCGATGAAATTGTCAGCCTCGTCTTTGGGCAGGCCTTTGCCAGGGGGCCAGGATTTCCGTTAATTTGTCCTCGGCGTAGAGCTGCTGGCGAGCCTGGGCGGGCACGCTCGGATGCGGGGGTGGCGGTAGCGAAAACCGGCAATGCTCTAAGCCGCTCTGAACCACTCTTCCCTGGTTATCTTAGCCCTTCTTATGATCTCTGTCAACAGATCGACACTGATTTTCTCGCCGTGGTGGGGATTGGGAAGCATGAGCACGAAATCGCCTTTATCCATATGCTGGTGCTTTCTTCCAGGTACTGGCCCAACGAATCCCAGTTCTCTCAAACGTCTGATCAACTCTTGTCGGGATACAGGAGTCAATCTAGACAACTGCTGCCGTCTCCCGTGATGGAGTTCCAATTGTCTGGCCGCTAAGGGCTGGAATGGATAGTCCCCTTTGCAGCCTAGCTACAACCCACTCTTCGATTACTTCGATGAGTTCAATTCTGCAATCTTCGATGGTTTTTCCAGTAGCCCATACTCCGTCAAGTTCGGGTACCTCGGCAAAGTAGGGATATTCGTCATCAATAATTTTGTACTGGGCTTTTTTCAAGGCCACATCCATGTACTCGGAGAACATATTGCAGTATCTGTTCATCTCAATGAGATTTAACTTTTTCTGAAGACATGCAGAATTAGGGCGTCGGTAATTCATTTATGCTTTTTCATTTGCGTTCCCTTCCACAATCCCTATCTCCTCTTCCGTCAATCCGTACAGCCTGTACACTGTCGCATCGATCAGCTCGTCCGTCTTCCTGATCCGTTCTCGCAAGGGCGTGAGTTTGCCCATCGAGCCCTCGAACTCGGCCCGCAGTGCTTCCGCAGGCTCCCGTCTGGCCGGATCGATGGCCAGTTTCTTGCTGTTCTTTTTTAGCACCGCTAAAAAGCCTTCGTAATCGTGCTCGTAGTAGCCCTGCAGCTTTGTCTTGGGCGTGAGGTCCTCCACTTTGGCCCCCAGGTAGCTCTCCAGCCAGCCCAGGAAACCCTTGATCTCCTGCTGCTTTTGTTTGTTCATCTCCAGCATTCTCTCCGCCAGGTAGGCCAGGAGATCGTGCACCACATCCGATTTCTCCTGTTCAGTGATGAAATTGCCCGCTTCGTCTTTGGGCAGGCAGGTCTCCACCTGGGCCAGAATTTCGGCGTGCTTGCCGTCGGCGTAGAGCTGTTGCAGCTGTGCCCCCAGACGGGCGCGCTCGGGCGCGGGGGTGGTGAAGGAGATGGCAGGAATTGGCAAAGCCTCTAATTCGTATCCGTTGATATTGTTGTTTGTGCTTGTTAGATTGAATCGCCAGTCCAACAACGTCGAATTCAACAATGCTAATAGGAATTCCAAGCTGTAATTCTGATTTATGTCATACAGATAACCCACTGTATGCGAACAAAAATAATTTTGTGGCAATATCGTTGCGATAAGACGCCTATAATTATCTATTGCAGCATATCGTTGATAAACGACTCTTCTTTGGAAGTGATGAAATGCTTTTTTGCTATTTGCATGATTGGAGAGATATTTTTCTCGATTGAAGTAGAGCGGTTCACCTTGTTTTGGCTTGATGAGTCCATACATTCCTATGTGAGATCCACGTATAACCTCTTCACCATTTTTTGCATCAGATAGGTATGGATCAAACTGATGGTTGATCATTAACTCGCCTGGAGACGCTTTTGCAGTCCCACCAAGTGGCAAGAAATTCTTGCTTGCAGCAAATTTTAGAATCATATCCCAGGAGGATTGTTCTAAACCCGGAATAGAAAGATTCTCTTGATCAAATATAAAGAATTTTGATTGAGATGTTGTGTAATTGGGGGAATTCAAAACTATTTCACGTCCTGGATGACTCCTTACATGAACCTCATTTTCTATTGGAATTTCATTCTTAACGACGTACAGGCATGTTGATAGCTTTGCATCGAAAAACACGCGATCGTGAGGATCATCTTTCTGAGGGAACTGCTCAATCAGCTCAAATTTAACCGTTTCGAGCAGATATCTACGAAGGCTAAGTGTAAATTGATCTGCCAATAAAGAAAGAGGAACAATAAATCCTTGCCAACCACCAAAACGTGTCAATTTAAGTGCCTGTGAAATGAATAATCGATAGATGTTGACGCGATAACCTAATGCAGGAATAAAATGTTCTGTCTCTTGGAAATACAGCATCTCGTCAATTTTCCTTCCCCAAGCTTCTTCAGATAATTCATCATACGGTGGATTCCCGATCACCACATCGAATCCCCTATTCAACCCAAGGAAGGCCTCCGGAAACTCCAGCTCCCAGTGGAAGAATCTCTTCTCCCCCGCCAGCGCCTGCGCCCGCGTGAACCACTCCTGCTCTCGCAGGCCGGCCCAGTCTGGATACTTCTCCGGGCTGAGGTGGTTTTGCAGCTCGTAGTAATCGTCATCGTTCACTTTGTTGCCGAAGAAAGTGGATAGCCAGACATTGGAAAGCTCGTTCAGCCTGCGGGAGAGCTCCGATTCCTTGATCTGCCGGAACTGATCCTCTTTCCACTTCACCATCTGCAAATTGTCGTCCGGCAGCGCGGCCATGAGGCTGTACCTTTTGAGAAGCCCGCTCGTGTGGCTTTTCAGCCCAAAGCTCCAGAGCGGCGTCTGCTCTGCCTGGCCGCCCGGTAGCACCGTGAGCTTTTCCAGCTCCGCCCCGATGAGGCTGTTTCCGCATCTCAGGTGGTGGTCCAAAAAGCTCAGCGGCTTGTTGGAGGCCACTGTTGTCAGCCACAACGATAATTTGGCCAGCTCCACTGCCATGGGGTTGAGATCCACGCCGTAGATGCAATTTCTGACCACTTCCCGGCGCGCCCAATGAATGTCGTTTTCCGCAATGTCTTCCGATTCCAGATCCTCATGTCGGGCTATCTCTTTGGCATGAATAATTTCTCTGGCAATGTAATCAGTAGCCTCGACCAGAAAATGACCTGAGCCCATGGCCGGATCGAGAACCTTTATGGATAAGAGCTTCTTGAGAAGATCCCTCCGCAGCTCCTCAGACCATATAGCTTCCTCCATCATGGGATCTATCAGTGGTGCAAGTGTGTTTTTCACCAGGTGCTTCACGATATATTCCGGTGTGTAAAAGGAGCCCGTGGCCTTTCTCTCCCCCTTATCCGTCACCAAATACAGGCCGCCAGGCCTCACGCTGTCTGAGAATTTCTTGCTCTTGCCGGCTTCGCCCGCCGGCAACCAGACTTCCTTGCCCTTTTCTTTGACGGCCACCATTGGCCCCTCGGCCAGGTGCAGCTTGTACTCAAGAATGCCTTCATAGATCGATCCCAGGTGCCGAATATCCAGGGAGGAATAATCAACGAAAACCATTTTTCCTTCGCCTGGGGAACGCGCCAGGAGGTCGATGGCCTCCGCCAGGTACAGGTTTCCTATCTTCTTCTCGGAGAGGAAATGATTTTTCGAGGGATCGAAGAGCCCTCCATTGTATGCCGGTATGTAGAACTCTTCCTTAGCATAACCAAAGGCTTCACTGCCATCGTTTATTAGTCGGAATAGATCCTTGAGCCCCTCCCAGTAGGTAGATCTGACTGCCAGCATGGTCTCGCCCTGATCCATCTTTTCGGAGATTTCTTCCTTAAGCTTTCGTAGACTCATTTCCCTGTAGTGTTTGTTGTCGGTGTTCAGTAGCTTCCTGCTCTCGGCATAAAATATAAATAGCATGCGATAGAGCAGGCGCATGGAGTTATCCTGCACATCTCTTATGTCTTCCAACGCATGGGACAGCAAGTTCGATTGCTCTGCATAAAAGCCTTCAGCCAAAACTTTCATTGCTTTATAGACATTCTCTTGCAGATCATTTCCAATCTTCTGGGCATATGCCGCGCTCTCCTCTCTGACTCGATCCAGGAAAGATGAACCGAGCGGCACCTGGGGAAAAGCTGCCAGCCGGAAGAAGAGATAAAAATACTTGAAAAGAGTGAAGTCGCCGCTCTCCTCGATCCTATTGATCAGCAGAGGAAGATTTACCTCGTAGTAACAGTCCATCTTGACGCTGGTGTCTTCGTGGTAAAGCCTCCACATTCTCCCGTTGGTGAGAATCGCCCACTTCGCAGGGGTTGCTCGCAGATAGTTGTCGATCTGATAGCTTGGGTTGGCCATGTCTCTCTGAGCCTTCCCCTGGCGGCTCTTGTCCAGGGCTACATTCCACGCTTTTGCATCCCCTACGACAACGGCCTTTTTATAGAAACCGTCAGAGTCTTTCTTGTGGGAATAAGCCTCATCCAGCGTTGATTTATCTGGAAAGAAAGCATAGTCGGGTTTCAGGGGGTCATGATGCACGCTTTCTTGAACCCCGTAATGATGACCAAGTTTGTCAAACACCGGCCTGATCAAATTGTGCTCCAGATCCGCCTCAACGTACCTTTCGAGATTTTTCCCTTTCCGCTCGAAGATCTCTTTTATTTGCGAGAATGTTTCACAAAGATGAGCATCATCATTCCATTCTGCAACCTTCTGGATCATATTTTCCAGGTAATGATTTGAAAAAAGGCCGCTATTATTAAACACGTCCCCCGTATTGATTATCTCCGCAGGCTCCAAATATTTCTCCCTCGGATAGTCTCAACCATTGCTCACACGAAAAAGCTTGCGGAGGAAAATGCATGATCATCTATGCTCCTTCCCAAATCCTTATAATCTTAAAACCACATTTATCATCAATCATCATCCCGGACTTCCGGGTGGGAAGTAATCACCATGACGCTGAAAAATACTATCATTACCATTACCATGCTCCTCATCTGCACCGGATGGGCGGCTGGCGTGGACAACCCGCAAGGAAACAACCCGGTCTGCGGTCCATGCAGTTCGTACGGTCTGCAATTTAGCGGACCACTTGAGTATACCCCGTATCCGGAACCAATCAATGTCGGGGCCCAGAATCCGGGGAATATCTATGTTGTTTACTCGGTCATAAACGAGGAAAACAGACCCTGGTGGACTGAGGCTACTGGAGTCTGGCAGGCCTGGGGCCCGTTTGAGTTTAAAAGCGGTAAAGGCTATGTCCTCAATTTCGGACCACTGGACACCGTCGGCATGACCGAAGGGTCGCTCCCATACTATGTCGAAGGAACTGCTGCATGGCTGCAAGCTGAGAACATCGATTACTGGGATAAAAATTCCTATCCCTTCTGTATAGTATCAGAAGGAAAGTTCCTTAGTGTTTGACGGGAGACAAAAAAATCTCAATTTTTTGGGGGTTTTCGTTATTTCCAATTGCTAACCTTTGGTTACTATGTTTTTCCAGTTGTTAGTTAGTCGCTCTGTGCGTTCTCTGTGAACTGTGGTGTCTCTGTGGTGAAAACGTCGTTAGCCACTGGTTATAACCAAATGGCTGACGGTACTATCACCACCGCAGACACAGAGCGCACGGAGGACTCACAGAGGACTCGATTATTCTATTACCCACGCGAAACGGCGAGGAACCTTTTTTGGCAAGCATGAAAAGGAGAAAAAGATCGGCCCTCGCTTCAGGCCGTCTTCATCTTGGCTGCTTCCTCCAGTCCCAGCTCCTTGATGGACTCATCTCTCATCTTGAACTTCTGAATCTTGCCGCTCACAGTCATGGGGAAGTCATCCACGAACTTGATGTACCTGGGAACTTTGAAGTGCGCGATTCTTCCCTTGCAAAAAGCCTTGATCTCCTCCGCACTGGCAAAGGCGCCCTTCTTGAGCTTGATCCAGGCCATGATCTCCTCGCCGTACTTTTTATCGGGCACACCAATGACCTGCACATCGCTTATGGCCGGATGAGTGTAGAGGAACTCCTCAATCTCTCGCGGGTAGATGTTCTCTCCGCCCCGGATGACCATGTCCTTGAGCCGGCCCGTGATCTTGCAGTAGTCCTCATCGTCCAGGGTGCCCAGGTCGCCGGTATGCAGCCAACCTTCCTTGTCCACGCACTGGTCGGTGGCCACCGGATTGTTGTAGTAGCAGCGCATGATCATGTAGCCGCGAGCGCATATCTCGCCGGTTTCACCTCGCGGGACTATCTTGCCCGTCTGGGGGTCCACGATCTTCATCTCGGTATGCGGCATGGGCCTGCCGATGGTCGAGACCCTCTGCTCCAGGGAATCATCGGTGGAAGACATGGTGATGCCGGGCGAGGCCTCCGTCTGGCCGTAGGTGATCACCACCTCTCGCATATTCATGAGGGTGCTCACCTTCTTCATGAACTCAATGGGGCAGGGCGATCCAGCCATGATTCCCGTTCGCAAGCTGGAGAAATCGTATTTGGAAAAATCGGGGTGCTCTAGCTCCGCGATGAACATGGTGGGCACTCCGTGTACAGCAGTGCAGCGCTCCTTTTCGATGGCCGACATGACCAAGACGGGATCGAAGTACTCGGCAGGCAGCACCATTGCCGCTCCGTGCGTCATGCAGGCCAAATTGGAGAGCACCATGCCAAAGCAATGGTAAAAGGGAACAGGTATGCAAAGCCGGTCAGCGTCCGTAAACTTCATGCATTCGCCGATGAAGTAGCCGTTGTTCAAGATGTTATGGTGCGTGAGAACCACGCCCTTCGGGAAACCGGTTGTGCCCGAAGTGTACTGAATGTTAATGGGATCGTCAAAGTCCAGGCTCTCTTCCCTCTCCTGCAAAATCTCATCCGGCACCTCATCTCCCCTTTTCAGCACATCATCCCAGGACCACATGCCCGGCTGCTTCTCGCCCCGGATCATCACTGCCGTCCGCAGGAACGGCAGCTTCTCGGAGTGAATCATGCCCGGCTGAGCCGTCCTGGCCTCGGGACAGACCGCGTAGAGCATCTGCACGTAGTCCGAGCTTTTGAAGCGGTCCATGAGCAGCAGGGCCTGTGCCTCCGACTGACGCAGAGCATACTCCAGTTCGTGCGTCCGGTAGGCAGGGTTGATGTTTACCATGATGATGCCAGCTCTCGCCGTGGCGAACTGGGTGATGATCCATTCCGCCAGGTTTGTGGCCCATATGGCCAGACGGTCGCCCTTCTTGAGGCCCAGAGCGATGAAACCCTTCGCGGCGCGGTCCAGCTCCTTTTGCAGTTCTCGATAGGTGTATCGCGTTCCCTGATGGATGGAGACAATTGCGTCGTTATCAGGGTATTTTTCCGCTATTTCATCGAACATATCGCCGATGGTCTTTCCAATAAGCGGTTTCTCCGAGCCGCGAAAAGCATAGCTGTGCGAGACTTTGCCTGGCATGAAGTTGCCTTTCAATCGCTAAGGGGATATAACAGTATCTTAAGGCAGGTTTCGCAAATGTGGAAATTAATGCCATAGATTCCTCGCCATTTTGACCAACAGGTATATAATCTAGATTGATCTCTTAGAGAAGGTTACATTTTCGTCGATTCAAAGAGATTTGTTGAGATGTTCTTTGTAGCAAGTTCGATTCTTTGAATCGATCCAAAAGGTACGTGAATTAAATGTTTGAAAGAAAATATGAAAACAGCGGTAGCGGCAGCAGCGGCGGCTACAATAGTGGTCCCAGAGAAATGACAGACGTAACTTGCTCAGAATGCGGCAAGCAAACCCAGGTTCCCTTCAAGCCGGACGGATCCAGGCCGGTTTACTGCAGCGAGTGCTACCAGAAGCACAGACCTGCCAGGTCACCCGGAAGATACTAAATCGATTTGATCTATCTGTTTTAGCCATAAATCGGCTATGTGGGGCGACATTCTGCCCTGCAGATTTCAACTTTTTCTTCTGAAAGCATTTGGCCGGGCGAAGCTAATGCAAAATATATCGAGACCTTTGTGGGGAACGAAAAAGGAGCAAGAGGATTTTGATTGAGCACAAGCAGACCGCAATTCTCGATCCCTCATCAAACACGATGATCGAGGTGGACGAAGGGATAGCTCCACTGCTGCAAGTCATCTGGAACTCGGGCATCATTACCTGCAATTCATGTCAAGAAAATAAACCAGGCATCATCTGGATTGAGTTTCTGGCCGCAGAAGATGCAGAAGCTTTTTTAACGCGCGTAGTATCGGGCCTTGATCCCATTAACAGACCTGCAGCCGATAACTATCTTTACTCCAGAATAACGGGTGCAGATGGAGGCTGGCAATATACCGCTCATCCTCATGATGCCAGAGAATACATCGATGAAGAGGACGGTTGCATAGAATTGAACGCCTCCCAATCGTGCGGATTTACATTATCCATATCCATCCGCTTTCCTATGGGAGATTACGAAAAACTGCTCGATCTTCTCGACGGAAAACCGCGCAGCAAAATTGCTGCCCACGGATTATAAATAGCTGAGACTAATTATACTTTATAAATGCCGTAAATCGAAATAAGGAGCCGAAATGACCTGTGATCTTTGTACTAGAGCACCGGTGGGTGCATGCGTGGGTGAGACGTTCTGCTCGTCTCTCCATTTGACGGACGAGGACGCCTGTGGGCTGGCGGCTGAAATATGCCTATCCTGGTGGCAGAAGAGAGATGACGAGACTATGATTGATGATCTGCTCTGGGAGATGTCGGAGAATCGAATTGATGAGCTGGCTTGTGATCCCAAGAAGGCCAGGGCGTATTTGGCGGAGAGGAGTTTAGAGCGCTGACCCGGCTCTTGGCTCCTGTATTATTATTCTATTTCCTATTAGAATAAGGTCAATGTAGTTTTTTGCATCTCTCATCGTAACTATATTTTATGTATCCAAAAAATTTAGGTACCAAAATCTTATTATGCAATAACATTCTAGTAAATCTAGAAGAAATGGCAGGCAACCCATATTCAACCCACCGTACAGCTAACCCAGGTGTCAAGAATTGATTCTAAGCCAAAATCAAGTTCACAGGACAATAAACCGTATCAAGGCACGCCTTGACAATAATGCCTTCCTGAGCCAATACAGCTCTGAGCAGCTGCTACATTCTGAGCTGTTCAGCACCGATCAACTGGTGCGGCATGCTAAGGCGCTGGCAGAACACCATGAGGTTGATCCAATACCCGGCAAGGACCGGCTTTTGCCAAGGCTGGCTGAGAACGAGGTAATCCTGCTGCAGGCATACGAGCTGCTAACAGAGGCCGCGGCATCGAACCTTCGGATTCCACCAGCTTCCGTATGGCTGCTCGACAACTTCTACAAGATAGAAGAGCAGATTCGCTTGGCCAAGCGGCATCTGCCGAAAGGTTACAGCAAAGAGCTGCCGCATATGCAGAGAGGGCCCCTGGCCGGCTACCCGCGCATTTATGACCTTGTCAGGGAGCTGATCCTTCATACCGATGGTCGGGTGGATGGAGAAAGCCTAAAAAGCATCGTGGATGCTTATCAGACGATCACTGTGCTTAACCTGGGGGAGCTTTGGGCTGTTGCGATCATGCTCCGTCTGGCGCTGATTGAGAATATGCGTTGCATCTCTTTGCGAATTGCCAAGAGCAGGATTGACCGCAACCTGGCAGGTTACTGGGCAGATCAGGTCATTCTGGCGGCAGAGACAAAATCAAAGAGCATGATCGTTGTGGTGGCTGATCTGGCCGGTTTCGACCCACCAATGTCCAGTGCCTTTGTTGCTGAATTTGCCCGAAGGTTGGAAGGACAGGGCCATGCTCTGGCTCTACCGTTATTATGGATTGAAGAGCGTCTATCTGAAAAAGGAAAGACCATCGGGCATATGGTCCAGGAGGATATTCAGCAAGAAGCGGCAGATAAGATCTCCATAAGCAACAGCATTGGAAGCTTTCGTTTTCTTGAGTCCATGGACTGGAGGAAGTTTGTGGAGGGGACGAGTGCGGTCGAGAAGGCACTGCACCTGGATCCTGTTGGCATATATAGCCGGATGGACTTCGCTACTCGGGACCGTTACCGCCACACAGTTGAGAGGATCGCAAGGTTCAGCTTGCATTCTGAGGAAGAGATCGCACTTTTGGCGGTAAAACTAGCCCAGGAGAGTGTTGAGTCGAAGGGTAGCGAAGATCGAAGTGCACACGTCGGGTTCTACTTGATAGATAAGGGGCTACCCGAGCTTGAGAGGGCAGCAGGGATGAGCCGGTCGCTGATGGAGTCACTTAGCAGGACTATTTACCAGTTCCCCCTGCTCTGTTACCTCGGCGCGATAACGCTGGTTACAGCCCTTACCACCGCTACAGTACTGGGCCAGGCTTATGGGCTTGGATCGGAGGGATGGATGCTGGTCTTGGCTTCCATCTTCCTGGTGATCTGCATAAGCAGTCCTGCAGTCGGCTTGGTGAACTGGCTGGCGACCATGCTTGTCAGGCCTCATGCTCTCCCCAGAATGGACTTCTCTTCAGGCATTCCAGAAGAGTTGCGAACACTGGTGGTGGTACCATCTGTTCTGACCAGCCCGGAAAAAGTTATGGATCTGCTGGAGGCTCTCGAGGTTCGATACCTGGCAAACCGGGATATAAACCTCCACTTCGGCCTTCTCACCGATCTTTGCGATGCCGAGCAGGAGGTCGTGCCTGAGGATGAGCATCTGCTGATCATGGCTCGTCAGGGAGTCGAGGCTCTGAATGAAAAGTACCCTGATGATATCTTCTTTCTCTTCCCCCGCCAGCGCATGTGTGACCCCAAGGAGGAGATCTGGAGGGGCTATGAGCGAAAAAGGGGCATACTCGGGGAGCTTAACTCTCTCTTACGAGGCGGATCTGAAAATAGCTTCTCCATAATTACAGGAGACGTATCGATCCTGCCCGGGATGAAGTACGTTATCACAGTTGACGAAGATACCAGGATGCCCTACGACTCTGCCCGGCGGCTGGTGGAGACCATAGCTCACCCTCTCAACTGCCCCAGGTTCGATGAGCATAAGCAATATGTCGCCGAGGGCTACAGCATACTCCATCCTCGACTGAGCTCAGGCATGCCTGAGGCAGACCGATCGAGGTTTGTGAGGCTCTTTGGAGGCGAGCCGGGAATTGATCCATACACCCGCGAGGTCTCGGATGTCTACCAGGACATTTTCGGAGAAGGCTCCTTTACCGGCAAGGGAATCTACGATGTTGATGCCTTCTCGCTGTCTCTGGGAGGACGCTTTCCAGATAACCGGATCCTGAGTCATGATCTTCTGGAGGGTAGCTATGCCAGAGCGGCACTGGTCAGCGATGTGCAATTCTATGAGGACTATCCCTACCGCTACACCACTGACGTAGGCCGAAGGCACAGATGGATCAGGGGAGACTGGCAGATTGCCAGTTGGCTGCTCATGCGCGTGCCGGGGCCCGGTGGCATGGTCATGGATAACCCAATCTCAGGATTATCCCGGTGGAAGATCCTCGACAACCTTCGACGCAGCCTGGTGAACCCGGCCCAGATTTTGCTTTTGTTATCGGCATGGTTGCTGCTGCTCCAGCCGAGGTTTTGGAGCGCGGTGGTTGTAGGAGCGGTCCTGGCTCCATCGGTTCTAGCTTGCATCCGAGTGATCCTGAACAAGTCTGCCGAGCTGCCCCTGGATCAGCACCTGTATTCTGCCGGGAGAGCAATTGTCAGATACCTGGCCCAGGCAGGGCTCAGCCTGACCTTCCTGCCGTATGAGGCCTTCTTCAGCCTGGATGCAGTTTTACGCGCCGGATGGAGAATGTTATTCACCCATAAGCTGCTGCTGGAATGGAACTCTTCGAGCAGCTCCAAGAGCAATGGAAAGAGTGATCTGGCGGGAATCTACCAGTCGATGTGGATAGCCCCGGCAGTAGCCATTGCCATGGCCTCTTATCTAACGTTTTGGCGTCCTGATGTTCTGTACATCGTCTGGCCGCTGCTGGTATCTTGGAGTCTCGCACCTGCTGTTGCCTGGTGGATCAGTCTGCCCCTTGACACACCCAAGGCAAAACTTGACGAGGATCAGACGATCTTCCTGCGCAAGCTTTCTCGGAAGACATGGAAGTTCTTCGAGACATTCGTTGGGCCCATAAGCCACTGGCTTCCGCCGGACAACTATCAGGAGAACCCGCGCTCTGTGGTTGCCAACGGCACATCGCCCACGAATATGGGATTGTCGCTGTTGGCAAACCTGGCGGCATATGACTTTGGCTATATCTCCATAGGAAAGCTGATAGAGCGCACTGCTGGATCCCTTCAGACCATGAAATTGCTGGAACGGTTCCAGGGCCACTTTTACAATTGGTACGATATCAAGCTGCTAGAGCCAATGCAGCCCAAGTACATCTCAACTGTGGATAGCGGAAACCTGGCAGGCCATTTGCTGACTCTAGAGCAGGGGCTATTAGAGCTTCCTGATCAGAAGATTCTGACTCACCAGGTCTTTGACGGTCTTACGGATACGTTGTTTATTATTTTGGATATGGCATCTGAGAAGAAAATCATGCCTATGCAGGTGCAGGACCAGATCCGTCAGTTCAAGAATGAGCTTTTGTCGCCTCCTTCTACCCTCTTGGCTGCCTGGATGCTGCTGGACAAACAAGCAAGGGCAGTAACAGGGATAATAGATAGCTTGGGCCCAAAAGTAGATGAAAGTGTGAAGTCATGGCTCCAGGCGTATGAGTTGCAGATCCGGGACCATTCAGACGACTTGATGCAAACAGCTCCATGGCTAATGTTGCCTCTATGGGTGATGATCCATCCTATCAAGGAGGATGTCTTGACTCCAAACTATGCAGAAGAGGCAAGAAGGATGGACGAACTGCATACAAAACTGCTCAAGCTTGACAGCATTCCATCTCTGCTGGAAGTGCCAAAGATGGCAATGAAGCTCAAGCCTATGATTGACGAGATCCTTAGCAGCCTGCAGAGCGGGGAGGAGAGAGAATGGCTCCTTTCGCTCAAGCAAATGATTACACAGGCAGGCGAAAGAGCCGCCCAAAGGATTACCTCCATCGAGAAGCTTGCGCATGACTGCGGGAAGCTTGCTGAAATAAGATACGACCTACTCTTCGATAAGTCACGTCGGCTTCTTGCCATAGGCTACAACGTCGATGACCTCAGACGTGATGAGAGCTGCTATGATCTGCTGGCATCCGAAGCCAGGCTATCCAGCTTCGTTGCCATCGCCCAAGGGAGTCTTAAGCAAGAGCACTGGTTTGCCCTGGGTCGCATGCTTACCATCGCAGGCGGAGAGCTGGCTTTGCTCTCTTGGGGTGGAACCATGTTCGAGTATCTCATGCCGCAACTGATCATGCCCACCTATGAGAACACCCTCTTAAGCCAAACCTATAGAGCGATAGTCAGACGACAAATAGAATACGGTGAACAGCGTGGCGTTCCCTGGGGCATCTCAGAGTCGGGCTACAACATGACCGATGTCAACCTGATTTACCAGTACCGCGCCTTTGGAGCGCCTGGCCTGGGGTTTAAGCGCGGGCTGATTGAGGATCTGGTGATCGCGCCTTACGCCTCGGCTCTGGCCCTGATGGTGGAACCGGCTGAGGCGTGCACCAACCTGCAGCGAATGGCTGCCGAGGGCAATCTTGGGCTATATGGTTTCTACGAGGCGATCGATTACACCTCATCGCGTCTTTCTCGGGACGAGACCAGTGCAACTGTGCTGTCCTTCATGGCCCACCACCAGGGCATGAGCTTCCTATCTCTGGCTTACGTGCTTTTAGACAGACCCATGCAAAGAAGGTTCATGGCCAATCCGATCTTCCAGGCTGCGGATCTGCTTCTCCAAGAAAGGGTTCCGAATGCTTTGCCCTTCTATCCCCATGCTTCTGAGGTTTCGGCAGCAATCTGGAGGGCGGGCATGCTGGATCGGAGCGAGTCCCTGCGGGTCATCGATGATCCGAACACTTCCCGACCTGAGGTGCACCTGCTCTCGAATGGCAGATACAGCGTAATGGTCTCCGGTTCAGGCGGGGGCTACAGCAAGTGGAAGGAGATCGCCGTTACTCGCTGGCATGGTGACCCCACCCGTGACAATGAAGGCATGTTCTTCTATATCCGTGACCTGGACAGCGGCGAGGTCTGGTCTGCAGGATATCACCCTGTGCTCAAAGACTTTGAGACTTACCAGGCGATCTTCCGGGGATCGATGGCAGAATTCTGGTCAAGGGTTTCGGATATTGATACCTATGCCGAAGTGGTCGTCTCCCCTGAGGACGATTTGGAACTGCGCAGCATCAGCGTCACCAACCGATCAATGAGAATACGAAGGATAGAGCTGACCAGCTATGCCGAGGTCGTCTTAACGACCCCTGCAGCCGATGCGACACATCCCTCTTTCAGCAATCTCTTCGTTGAGACAAAGATCCTTCGCAAGAGATCTGCGATCCTCTGCACTCGCCGGCCAAGGTCAAAGGACGAGAGAACTCCCTGGATGCTGCACCTGATCGCAGCGGAGAAAATCGAGATCGACGAGGTTTCCTATGAAACGGACCGCTTGAAGTTCATTGGACGAGGAAACACTGCCGCAGATCCTATGGCTTTGACGGGGTCATCAAAGCTCTCAGATAGCGAAGGATCTGTCTTAGATCCCATCGTTGCCATCCGGTGCGTTGTCACGATCAATCCTGGAGAGACTTCACGGGTGAACTTCATCACAGGCATTGCAGAGACGAGAGCTGCTGCCATAGAGCTGATCGATAAATACCACGACGTGCGCATGGCAGACCGTGTCTACGACCTGGCCTGGACTCACAACCAGATGATTATGCAGCAGCTCAACATCGTCGAGGCCGATATCCAGCTCTATGAGCGTCTTGTCAGTGCCATACTCTACACAAGCCCAACCTGGCGCGCCAGCCCGAGCGTTCTTTTGAGCAACCACAGTGGCCAGTCAGGCCTGTGGGCTTACCGCATCTCGGGCGACTATCCGATTGTACTGCTCAGGATAGGGGATCGATCTTACATCGAGCTGGCGCACCAGCTCTTGAGGGCCCATGCTTACTGGCGCATGATGGGGCTGGCAGTGGATCTAGTGATCTGGAACGAAGATAGCTCCGGATACAGACAGCATCTCCAGGACGATATTATGGGCCTGATTTCCTCTTGTACACAAGCCTGCACTCTGGACCGGCCGGGCGGCGTCTTTGTTTTGCATACGGATCAGATCTCTGATGAGGCCAGGGTCCTGGTACAGGCCGTGGCCAAAGCCATCTTCACAGATGATCAGGGAACTTTTGAGGATCAGCTCGAACGCAAGAGTGGACTCTCTGGTACCGTTCCTCTTTTAAAGCAAAAAAAGGCTGTTCGGGTCGAGAACTACGAGGCGGCTACGTCTACCGGCCGGGATCTGATCTTCTTCAATGGTCTTGGCGGATTCACAAAGGACGGGCGTGAGTACATAATCCGGGTTGCTCCTGGACAAGCAACCCCAGCTCCTTGGTCGAATGTGATCTCAAACCCCAATTTCGGGACTGTAATCTCGGAGAGCGGCGGAGCATACACGTGGGGCGAGAACTCCCAGCAGTTCCGCCTCACTCCCTGGTATAACGATCCGGTGAGCGATACCAGCGGCGAGGCTCTGTACATTCGAGATGAGGAGAGCGGAGCGTTCTGGTCGCCCACGGCATTGCCCGCCCGCGGCAAGACGCCTTACACCTGCAGGCACGGGTTCGGCTACAGCGTTTTCGAGCATAAAGAGAATGGGATTTTGTCCGAGCTGTGGGTATATGTGGCAATAGACGCTCCCATAAAGTTTTGCAGGCTCTTGGTCCGCAATGAGTCTGGAGTGTCCCGCAGGCTATCTGTGACCAGCTACATCGAGCTGGTGCTGGGAGAAAGGCATTCTAAGACGGGGATGCACATTACCACAGAGATCGATCCCAGGACCGGGGCCCTCTTTGCCAGAAATGCGTACAACACGGATTTTCCCGGCAGGATAGTCTTCCTGGATGTGAACGAGGAAGTGAGCAGCTTCTCTGGGGACAGGACTGAGTTCCTTGGCCGAAATGGCCAGAATGCTCGCCCTGCCGCCCTGGCGCGTGAAAGGCTCTCCAACAGAGTTGGCGCGGCCATGGACCCATGTGCAGCCATGCAGGTCGTGATCGATCTAGCAGACGGGCAGGAGCGCGAGATCGTCTTCACGTTTGGCATTGGACGGGATACGAGCGACGCTCGCAGCTTAATTTTGCGTTTTCGCGGATCAGGTCCTGCAAGAAGTGCTCTTGAGGCTGTGTGGAGCTACTGGAACCGGACTCTAGGCGCGGTGCACGTGGAGACACCGGATAAGGCCATCAATGTACTTACGAACGGCTGGCTCCTCTACCAGACGTTAGCCTGCCGCATCTGGGCGCGCAGCGGATACTATCAGTCAAGCGGAGCATTTGGCTTTCGAGATCAACTGCAAGATGTTATGGCGCTGATATACACACAGCCGCAATTAGTCCGGGAACATCTCCTGCGATGTGCGGCCCATCAGTTCCAGGAGGGAGACGTTTTGCACTGGTGGCATCCACCCTCTGGACGCGGTGCGCGCACTCACAGCTCCGATGATTACCTCTGGCTGCCGCTGGCGGCTCACCGATACGTAACAGCTACTGGAGACACCGGCGTGCTTGACGAGCGCATCAAATTCATTGAGGGCAGGCTCGTAAAACCTGATGAAGAGGCTTATTATGACCTTCCCACGAGGTCAGAGGAGTCCGGCACCCTTTACGAGCACTGTGTCAGGGCCATCAGGAAAGGTCTTTCGTTTGGCCAGCACGGCCTGCCCCTCATGGGTTCTGGAGACTGGAACGACAGCATGAACCGCGTGGGCTATCAGGGCAGAGGCGAGAGTGTCTGGCTGGCCTTCTTCCAGTACCATGTGCTTAACAAGTTCTCTGAGATTGCCCTTCTATGTGGCGATGCAGCTTTTGCAGATCAATGCCGCAGCGAGTCCTCCAATCTGCGCCAGAAGATCAAAGAGTTCGGATGGGATGGCCATTGGTACCTGCGCGCCTATTTCGATAACGGAGAGACCCTTGGGTCCGCTGCCAATGCGGAGTGCCAGATCGATTCTATCTCCCAGAGCTGGTCTGTTCTATCCGGCGGCGGAGATCCAGAGAGATCGAAGAAGGCTATGGAGGAAGTGGATCGCCTTCTGGTCAATAGAGATGCCTCGATGATACAGCTCCTGGTGCCGCCCTTCGATAAGTCCGACTCTGATCCCGGCTATATCAAAGGCTACGTTCCGGGAGTGAGAGAGAATGGCGGGCAGTATACCCATGCGGCTATTTGGGTGATTATGGCTTTTGCGGCCATGGGCGACAGCAACCGGGCCTGGGAGCTATTGTCTATTATCAACCCTGTAAACCATGGCTCGACCCCAAAGGAGGTTGCGATCTACATGGCAGAGCCATACGTCGTTGCAGCAGATGTCTATGCACTCCCGCCGCACACCGGGCGCGGTGGATGGACCTGGTACACCGGAGCTGCAGGCTGGATGTATCGCCTCATAGTAGAATCGCTGCTTGGACTGAGGCTGGACGTTGACAAGCTACGTTTTACCCCCTGTCTTCCTGATGATTGGAAGTCGTATCGCTTGCATTACCGCTACCGTGAGACATTCTACCACATCACGGTTATGCGGGCGGGGGCAGCGCAAAGCGTGACAGTTGACGGCCTGGTGCAGAGCGACGGGTCGGTTCACTTGGTCGATGATCAAAGGGAGCATTTCGTGGAGATAAAGATAGCCTGATAGGCTACGCCGCCATAGCCCGGTAAATTCGACATATTGGTTATGAGCGCATCTGCGCTTCCAGAATTTTTCTTATTTTGCAGTTCAAGTTTTAACTTTAAAATTATTATGATATTGTATTAAAAAATATTCTTAATATAAATATTTTGGTACATAAATAGATATGTGTCATAATCTATATATACGTAATGTCCTTTTCGACAGGAATTAATGCCCAAAACTACATTGACCTTATCCGGACCTATAGCCAAAACGCTTAAGGTTTATACGGCAAAAACAAAGAGCAGCATGCGTGCCCAAAGTGAAGTTGTAGAGGAAGCATTAAAAGAGTTCTTTGAGAGGCACAACGTGTTGATCGAAGTCTAATTCGAGATAGATGGATGATGTAGTGCCGATTGGAAAATCAAGCAAACAACTATATTGGTACAGAGATATCTTTTCTAAGTCCAATGGCATTTACCTAGCATCAGAGAAAAAAAGGACTGTGGTAAGTAATGGTCGCTGATCCAAACAAGTGGTTCTTGAAGTTTTCGCCAAACGGAGAGGGGCGTCCCTGGGGAGATGATACATACATGGCCAAAAGGCAGGGTAATTGCATGCCTTGGGATGAAAACTGCAAGATCATCCCTCTGATTGGCGGGTATGAGGCATTGTCCGCGATGAGGGAATCCCTGGAAGCAGCGATCTTTGAAGCCAAACAAGGCAAGAAAGGGTACGTATATATCGCCGATTTTCGACTAAATCCCTTGAGAGACCTGTCCGAAGATAATCCTTGGATTATCCAAAATCGCCCCTGGAACGAGAGCGATTCTTCAATAAAGGATCAGACCATGCTGGGATTTATCCTGCGTCTAATGCAAGCCGGGATCAATATTAGGATACTATTGTGGTTGCCGATAAGGGCGTCCATAATTGCAGGGCTAGGTTCACACATTAGCGATCACTTTTACATAGCCGAAGTTGTGAGCAAGGAATGCGAGAGGCTCTGCAAGAATGATCCCAGTGCAAAAGATCGAGGCGTAGTAGCTCTGGACATGAGGATGGCATCTCCATTAACCTCTACCCATCACCAAAAGATGATGGTGATCCGCGTGGGTGATGTAAACGTAGCTTATTGCGGCGGGGTAGATCTGGCATTCACCAGAAGAGACACACCAGACGGCACACATCCCTATGTATATGATCCGAATGCCACGCTCGACGATCTGCTCGTTCTTATGCAATCTAATCCGCCTCAGTTCTTGGGTGGGGACTGGCAATCAGGGAAAAATGTCCCTCATGTCTTCGATGGCGAAGACAAGACTCATCGCTGGCCGAAAAGCCTGGATACAATTTATGATGCATTAAAAGAGGTATCCGGGCCTTTGCGCCCGGAGCCTGATCTGCCGAAAGAAGTCTATGGTGACGACAATCAAATCTGGCATGATCAGCATCTGCAGCTTCAGGGACCAATCATAAGGACGCTCGAGGAGCAGTTCTGTGAAAGATGGCAAGACTGGGGAAAAGTACATGACTCTGGATTCTGGGGAAGATTGCACTTTAACAGTAATAATCAGATTATCTTCAGCTCAAAAACGGCCATTACGGATGACGACGTAACGAGATTGAATGAGCCAAAGGAAGTAGATCCTGTGCCAGGGGGATCATCTCTGGTACAGATGTGGCGTACCATTCCCCTGCGTACAGAGCGGAGGAGGCCTCCGTTCATGAGGGGGGAGTTTACAATCATGGCGGGAATCGCCAATGCATGTCAGGCAGCGGACGATTTGATCTGGATATTTGATCAATACTTCTTTAGCAGGCCCCTCGCCAGATTGCTTAACCACCGGATTAAAAACGATAAGGAAAAAAAGCTTTGCGTTATTTTAGTGCTTCCACCATATGCCGATAATCATCCTCGTGAAGTGCACCATGCGAGGAAGCTTGCCCTCAATGATTTAACTGACGGCCTAACGCTTGGTTCCGGTAAATTCGAGCGCGTAGGTGTATATAACCTCTGGCACCCGTCCCGAATAACAGGAGGCATTTACTGCCATGCGAAAGTTCAGATGTATGATCGCAGTCTATTGGTATGTGGTTCGGCAAACCTGAACCGCAGATCCTTCACCTGTGATAGCGAACTTGATTGTGCTGTTTTAGATGAAGTCTTGGTCTTAAAGCATTATCGCAGGCTTTGGCGTGTCCTATTTCCGGATATTGCCTGGCCAAGCCAGATCAATTTCAACGATCCAAATGGCGGATGGGGAAGGCAATTCTTCGATGCCTTTGAGAACGCCGCTAAATCACAGAATTCTTACTTGATACCAGATCCTTGGTGGAATGCCGATAAACAGATAAAGCCTATTAGTATCGATGGCAAAAACAAGGCTGCGGTGGAAATAAGGCCACCCAGGCTACCCGCCGACCCTGCCGAGGCCAGGAAGGACCCAAGCAATTGGACAGGTGTCGCACGAGAACAGGATTATGAGGAGGATTATTTGGAGGATGCAAGGGGGACCCTAAAAAATCCTCTGCTAGAAGAAGATGATCTTTTGTCATTAGGCAAAAAATATTTAGCAAAGATCGAAGATAGTCTCTTCGAACCCAGCTCTTTAAATACGAAAATAGAATCTGAAATTTGCCCAAAATCAATTGGCGTCTTTGGAGATCCCGAGGCCCCCGGCAGATTGGACGAGATAGTGTTCCTTATTGAAAACTGCGGTCATGGAGATAAATGGCCCTGGAGGGTGCCTTGAACTCAGTGAATAGAAATATCGCAATAGCTTTTGTGCTCCTGCTTTTGTTGGCCCTCTTGCTCACGTATGCAGCGGCTCGGTTCCCTGTTTTGCCCTTCGACTCGAAGTCCTACGAAGAGTTGCAAGAACAAGCGAGCCCACTGTTCGACGGGCTAATGAGGGGGGTTAGCGCTCTAGGCGAACTAGCGATTGCTATGACGCTGACTGCCATCGCTATGCTGATCTTTGCAATACGGCGCCAATGGCTAGAGGCGGTCTTTATGCTTGCCACAACCAGCAGCGTACTGCTGGCATTTGTGCTCAAAGAGCTCATTCATAGAACGCGTCCATTCCCTGTAACTGAAAATGCCAGCGGATTCCTACAGAGCATCAATCAATATAGTTATCCAAGTGGGCATGTCCTATTTTTTGTCGTCTTTTTTGGATTCTTCGCCTATCTGGTGTGGATACATTTTGTTGGACGGGCACGCGTGATCGTTATCGCTATTTGCGGTGCGCTGATCGTTCTAATCGGACCGTCACGTATATTTCTTGGCGTACACTGGGCGAGTGATGTTTTAGGTAGCTATATCATCGGCACGATATGGCTTTTCGTTCTGACTCTCGCCTATCAATGGGCGATACGTAGTAAAATATAATTATTAATATTTTGTATTCATCACTTAGGTGAAGCTGTTGGTTCCACTTCGAAAGTTACTTTTCTAAAGTATATCATTGTCCTATAAGCTGCCAGTATGAACCCGTAGACAGCGGGCCCAACGATCACGCCCACTAATCCGATAACAAAGACCGGAGCCGTAAATGCCATGAGGGTTATGAGGGGATGGATTGAAGCGCGCGCTGATGCTAGGCGAGGAAGAATTATGTTATTAGGGATTATGGTGAGGAAGATCACTCCGAAGACCAATAGGGCTATGGCCGTGGCATAGTCTTGGGTGAGCAGGTAGTAAAGGGCAATCGGCCCAAAGATCATTTCTGGTCCTATCAATGGAACCAGGGCGACTACAGCTATTATCATGCCCCAAAATAAAGGATAGGGTATGCCGAGCAGGAGGAACCCTATTGCCCCAATGATTCCGATAAGTAGGGATGTGAGAAAAAATACCCGGAAAAGGCTCTTATAGATAAGGTTCAGTTCTAGAAGAAAATGTGTGCTTACTTCCTTTTCAGAAAGTAGCCCTACAAATTCATTTATTATCCCTCTGCCGTCAACAAGGAAGTAATAGGTGAAGAATATAGCCAGCAGAAACTGAGTAAAGTATATGGGCAGATTTGAGGCGAAGCTCATGATCTGGCCCTGTAAAACTGGTTGAACCATTATAATGAGGGCGGTGGGAATGTCGCCTATCCCCTTCACATAATTTGCAGTTGAAGAGGGCAGGTACATCTGAGAAAAGCTATTAACGGCACTAGAAAAATTGGATGCCTGTATTTGAAGATAGGCTACGCCACCTAAGCCCAGTAAATTCGCCATCTCCGTTATAAGTGCATCGGCTGCTGCAAATACGACAAATATTAATATAAAAAATATTATTAATATGGAAGCTAAAGCTGATGCTCGACGATGGTGACCGACGTTCCTGGAGAAATACATGAAGACAGGATCTAAAATATATGCCAGCAGAAAGCTCAAAAGAATAGTCGATATAAAATTTTTGCTTATATATATTGCAAAAATAATCAAAATAAATATAATAGCCGTGAATATAATGTAAAATCTGCGGTTTTGATACATGGTGAGATATTAACGGTTTCAATTCTAGATATACCTTGTGTTTAAATAGAACAAAGTGTGCAACTTTACAGACGTGATTCAATGAATGATATCGAAGATAAGCTGCAAAAGATTAACGAGTTGAGCAGCGAGTACGAAAAGAAACTTGATGCCGATGAAGAAAAATTATCCGCCGCAAGAAAACAGAATGAGGCCATCGGTGTGGCTGTAAAAGAAAAGGTAATGAATTTGGAGACCAAACTAAATCATAGGATGCCTTTTGAAGTCCGATACCCAATTGGAGAGTTCTCTGGGAGTCCAACGTTTCCTTTTAGGGCCCAGGTTTACTTAGTTAAGACTGATGAAAACAAGATACGAATGTTTCTGTCTCATCCAGGCGGAGCCGCATTAGATGTATCCTATATGGATGCGAATCCCGAGCTTTTAAATCTGATCACTGATCAGAAGATCGAAGGTTTTCTCAATAGGGTCCAGGATATGCTAAAAGAGAATATTTCTAATTCTAAATAATTTTTAAGGATTGAAGGGTAGCCACCCCCTAGTTCATCATTTGAACAATCTCAGCTTTGCTAAAGATGCTTAAATGTCTTGGCTACCTGGTCATTCTTCGATCTTAACATTGTGCATCTCGAAGAACTCTTTTAAGGCCTCTTCAACCACCTGGCTTTGAGCTCGCAAGCTGCTCTTGGACTTTACGGTGTAAACTTTCAGAGTCTTAGCTAATGGTTCGGATAGGGTCAATGTAGTTTTTTGCATGACAAATCATAACGAGGCATCGTGTTTATATATCTTGTGTGTCTTAAAATTTGGGTACCAAAAGCTTTTTATGTAATAACATCCTACTAAATTTAGATTCAAAAATGGAGAAATTAAATAATGGCAAGTGATCGAATAGAGACGGCGAAAGCTGATACTAAGAAAGTAGTGGCTGACATAGGGAACAAGGTAGCACATGTAAAAGCTGATGTAAATGCTGATGTGGAGAAGATAAAGGCCAATTTAGAGCATGATGAAGCCGAGAAGAAGGTAGCTTATGCAAAGGCTGACATAAAGGCTAATGCTGAGAAAGCGAAGGCTGATGTCGAGAATAAGGTAGCTTATGCAAAAGCTGATGCTGAAAAGGCGATGGCTGGCATAGGAAAAAAGATGAATGATGCACTGAAATAGACAATGGAGAATGTACACAGTCATCAATATTTAGGAGGTGAACAGAAATGGCGGACTTGCTCTATTTGGCTCTCGTGTTCTTTGTAATAGCTCTGATACTTGGAATATTGGGAGTACGTGGTGTCGGCATATCGATGGAAATCGCTAAATGGCTGATAATCGTATTCATCATCCTGGCGTTATTGTCGCTTGTATTTGGCGGATCATTCCACTTGGCGGTATTACAGCTTGCACAGCTTGGAATTTAAGATTGCATTACTTGCGTATTACTTGCCCCTAAACACACATTATAGATAATGCTTAGGGGCAACATACCTGATCCATAGAGATCACCCTAGAAAAGAGTTTTTTTAAATGAAAAAGATATTAGTGGCCATGCTTATTGCCACAATGATGCTGATGGCTCTAAGTGCAGCAGCGGAAGAAACTAAATCAACTACAACCACGACTAGCACAACTCCTGCCACCGAGCCTACAAGCACGACTAAATCAACGACTACGACTACGACACCTGGTTTCGAGGCAACATTCGCCGTAGCTGGTCTCCTGGCAGTAACCTTCGTAGCTCTGAGGAGAAGACACTAGGCAAATACTATTTTTTTTATTTTCATAGTATCAATTAAAATCGCTTTGGTTACTCCTCGATCTTCACATTGTGTCTATCAAAGAATTCTTTTAAGGCCTCTTCGATCACGAGGCTTTGCGCCCGCAAGCTGCTTTTGGACTGTACGGTGTAAATCTTCAGCGTTTTGGACACAGATTCGGATAATGTCAATGTGGTTTTTTGCATGGCTCTCTATAATAAAGCTTCGTGCTTATATATCTTATGTATCTGAAAATTTAGGTACCAAAATCTTTTTATGCAATAGCCGCCTACTATGTTTAGATTACTAAAAGGTGGAATTAAAGAATGGCAAATAAAAATGTGGAGACGATGAAGGCTGATGCCAAGAAGGCGTTCTCTGATTTAGAGAATATTGTGTCTCATGCAAAGGCTGAGGTAGAGGCTGATGTAGAGAAGGTGAAGGCCAAATTTGGTAATGATGATGAGCTAGGTAAGAAGGCAGCTTATGCAAAGGCTGACATAAAGGCTGATGCAGAGAAGGCGAAGGCTGATTTAGATCATAAGCTGGCTCATGAAAGAGCAGATGCAGAGAAGGCGAAGGTTAAATAGAAAAATAGGAAGGCTGATATAGCGAGGTGTACAAAAATGGCGGACTTACTTTATTTGGGAATAGTGTTCTTTGTAATAGCTCTGATACTTGGAATATTGGGAGTACGTGGTGCCGGCATATCGATGGATATTGCCAAATGGCTAATAATAGTATTCATCATCCTGGCGGTACTATCGATTTTGTTTGGCGGCTCAATCAACTTGGCGGTATTACAGCTTTGAATCTAGGATTTGCATATTCACATGAGAAAAGAGGTTTTGATATGAAGAAGATATTAGTAGTCGTGCTTATTGCCACAATGATGCTTATGGCCCTAAGTGCAGCAGCGGAAGAAATCAAATCTACTACAACTACGACCAGCACTACTCCTAGCCCGGATGTTACAAAATCAACTACAACTACGACCAGCTCGGCTCCAGGCCCTGATGCTACCAAATCAACTACAACCACGACTAGCACAACTCCTGCCACCGAGCCTACAAGCACGACCAAATCAACGACTACCACTACAACTCCTGGCTTCGAGGCAATATTTGCCGTAGCCGGGCTCCTGGCGGTGACCTTTGTAGCTTTGAGGAGAAGAAGCTAATTATGTTAAAAAAGCTTATAAAAATATTGTTCATGCTGGGGACTATAATCCCCATCGCCTTGGTACTGGCGAGAAAGATCCATAATGCGATGAAAAAGACCTAAATTCCAGAGAGGTGATCATTTTGAAGAAAGAAGAATTTATGCGGCTGATAGAGGGTTGCAAGCTTCCACAGATGTTTGATCAAAGTCTTTTGGATAACGCTTCGGTGATGTTCGGCAAATGGGGTATGAGCACAGAAATGGACGAGAAGGAGCACCTTTTTAAGAGTTCTGGATTGGCTCCTAAATCCGAAGATAGCGATGCTTTCAAGAAGGAAAAAGAGGCACTGCGTTGTGTGTGCGAAAAGATGATGAACTCTCAACTGAATAGGAAAGACGCAGTAGTGATCATCAAGAATTTCAATAATATCAAAGGTCCAAAATTTGATTGGGTTGAAGGATAGATTCGATATTCATTACCCAGACCGAGCGCCTTGAGTGCAAGGTCCTCGGCCAAGCCCATTTTTTTTGCCGCCGGTTCGGCTAAGTTCAATGCCGTCTTTAGGAAGGATGGGGTGCAGGGGCAGAGAATCCCCGCCTCTTTCAGAGGTGGGATGAATCGTGCCCCGCGGTTATTTCCTGTGGACCAACAACTATATTAAAAAATTAAGCCTATTAAATGATAATGCCTAAAGTGTTTCGTTATAGATTGAAGCCCACAAAGTCGCAGGTTGCAATATTGAACAGGCAACTTGATCTATGCAGGTGGACCTATAATCAGACACATGCTTTGCGCAAGAACGCCTGGGAGAGTGAAGATCGATCCATAAGCTATTTTGAATCTAAGAGAATCAAATCGTTCTTCCGAAGGGTCAAGGCAGGAGAAGAACCAGGTTATCCGAGATTCAAAGGCAGATCTAAAGGTTTGGTTGCATAGGAAAGTTGAAGGAACCATTAAGAGGCTGACCATAAGAAGATCAGCTACCAAAAAATGGTATATCTCATTCTTGGTAGAAGATGCACCCCAAGATGCCGTACCTGATTCCGAGAAAGCAGTAGGCATTGACGTGGGGATCTCCAATTTTGTCGTTCTGTCAAATGGTACTTTTGTAGCAAACCAAAGATATCCAGCAGCTTGTGAAGAGAAACTTTCCACGGAACAAAGCAAGAAAGATAAACTCCCCCATAGATCACCTGAGCGCAGAAAGGCCGCCAAGAAAGTCAGTCATATCTATGAACGACTTGGTAATCTCAGAGATAATTTTGCTCACCAACTCAGCCATCAGATAGTGAACGATTATGGCATAATCTGCCTGGAAGATATAGATATCAAGAACCTCATTGAAAAGAAACCTTACATGGCTAAGAGCGTGCTGGATGCAAGCTGGAATAGATTTCGGACTTACGTTACGTACAAGGCTGAAAGTGCTGGTCGTAAATTGGTACTGGTCAATCCTGCCTTTACATCTCAGATGTGCTCAGGCTGCGGTTCAATCGTAAAGAAGGGTCTCCTCGGAAAGAATCCATAAATGCCTGAAATGTGGCTTGATAATGGACAGAGACCTTAATGCTTCAAAAAATATTCTCAGACTGGGACTACAGTCTGTGGCGAAAGCCTAGATGCCCGCGACTTCAGTCGTGGGAGTAGTCACGTCCGCATTTATTTTATAGAATTTTATGTGTGCATAGATTTTAGTATTTTAATATTTTAGTACCAAAAGCTTTTTATTCAATGGTATCTTATTGGAATTAGAATCGCTAACTGTGGATTCAGAAAATGATCGAGATGCTGAAATAAACAATAAAAAGTCTAAATTGAAACGCGAGAAAACATTCTCCATGTCAATCATTTGTTTAAACCCGTATTAGTAATAATAGGTCGAGGATATATGGTACTTTGTGGATATTGTGAGAAAAATGTAACGCCAAAGATGTATTTAACCAGGAAGGGATTTATTTGCAGTTTAGGCATCTCCTATTTGATATACCTAATAATAAAAATTCCACAATGCCCAAACTGCAATTTTCCTATGCCCCGGAGAAGCATGATTTTTGCCGTCCCATCGCAGCTTATCAAATTGGCAAGGATGAATGTATTACAACTGATCCATTTTAGGGATCGAGTAATATTCGCCTCTCGAAGTTCATATCTTAATCGAAAATTCGATCTCATCCCGCATTTCGGAAGTACGAACACACACCAAAAAAACAGCTTTCAATATGATGACTAACGAAGTTCATAGCTCGGTTGGTTTAGATGGTTACGGGTTTCGGAAGTAATATCAATTTTTTGCCGTCGGTTCGGATGCACTTTAATTTACTGAATTTATATGTGCATAGCTTATGGCATTTTAATATTTTGATACCAAAAGCTTTTTATTCAATGGCATTCTACTAGAATTAGAATCACAAACGTTGGATTCAAAAAATGATAGATGATAATGTAGATACGACGGCTGATGTCAAGAAGACGAAGGCTGATGTAGGGAAAAAGATGGGACACGCAAAAGCTAACACGGAAAAGGCGAAAACGTCTCATAGGAAATAAGACGGCTGAAGCTCTGAAATAAACAATACATAAAGAGATCAGGTAGATTTGAGATGGGATTCAAGAAACTCTTGACATCCTTATCGCTATTTGCCTATCCCTCCTCTTTAAACTATGAGTTAATTCGGAAATCAAAGAAGCTGATTAGAGAAATAGTAGGTGTTAATATGAAATATAGCAAAATTTTACTGTTTATGACGGCGCTCTTATGCCTTGCGTTTCAGGCTTGCGCAGTATTGGATAGTCCAAGCAACATAACTCCAAGCAACCTAACTCCGGGCAACATAACTCCGGGCAACATGACTCCGGGCAACATGACTCCGGGCAACATGACTCCGGGCAACATAACTCCGGGCAACATGACTCCGGGCAACATGACTCCGGGCAACATAACTCCGGGCAACATGACTCCGGGCAACATGACTCCGGGCAACATGACTCCGGGCAACCCAATGGGATCTCGTGGAGATTGGATTAGCCCCAACATGGGCCAAGTGTCCACCCGCACAAATTTTGATCCGGGGCTGGCTGGCATGCTGCAGTGGCTCGATACGCCTGTTCCCAACTTCCCCTGGTACACAACAGGTGGTTCATTCTTCTACAGCCAAGCATATAGCTACACCACGTTCTCGCCCTTTACAGAGTATTATGTAACCTCCGGTTTGCCTGTAATAGGTGGGATAATAAGCAATCCCATCAAGTTCGATATAACCCAGAAAACGCCCGTCAGTGTGTACTACGGTTCCGGTATAGGGTTGCCATTCACCCAGTATTCATCCACTGTGCCGTCCAAGACCAACGACCTCTGGATTCAGGGAGCAACAAACTGGACACAGTATGTGGTTAGCCCAGTCGGAACCTGGCTGCAATTAATTGCTTATGCACCCAATGACGGTCCGGCTGGATTCTATGAGATGATACAGACCGACACAACCAGTTCAATGTACAAGACCTATCAGTTCAACCAGGGTTATAACACCATGAACTTCAATGCCGACCAGGTGGGAAGACACATGCTCTACTTTGTGGTAGACAGCCAGCCCAGCAATGTGATCATTGTGGATGTGTTTGCCCAAACTCCGTCAGCATCGACGCAGCCAATAGTGCATGTAATATCTTAGAGATAATGCATGAGAATTGAGATTGGTGGTAGGTACATTTGGCTATCAGGGCCCAATGCCATCAATCTTGCATATCTTTTAAATTATGCAATAGTAGGTGTTAGTATGGAATATAGCAAAATTTTGTTGTGTATGACGATGCTTGTTAGCCTTGCGTTTCAGGCATGCGCACAATCAGACCCGTTAGGCGAAAGTTCCAGTGGCAGCACAATGGGGTCGAACGGAGATTATCTTAATCCCAACATGGGCCAAATGTCTCGTGATAAAAATCCTGATGAGGGGGTGAGTGGGATGGTGCAGTGGCTCGATCAACCAGTCGCTAAGGATGTATCTAAATCGGCTGCAACTGCGACTAACACTTCTTCTCGCCCCGATGCTGCCAAATCAACTACAACTACAACTACGACTAGCAAATCTCCCAGCACATCTCCTGCCTCCGAATCTACAAGTACAACTACTGAAACTACGACTAGCTCGACTCCAGGCTTCGATGCGATCTTTGCCGTAGCCGGGCTTCTGGCGGTGACCTACGCGAAAGCCTCACATAAGGAATAAGAAATCAAGAATCAAAGTAGGTGTTAAAATGAAATATAGCAAAATTTTGATATGTATTACGGTGCTCGTCTGCCTTGCAGTTTCGGCATTTGCACAGGACCCGCTAGGTGCTGGCACCGGTGGCAGCTCAATGGGATCAAGCGGAGATTGGATCAGTCCTAACATGGGTCAAGTGTCCACCACCCGTGCAACCTCTGATTCGGGGCTGTCTGGCATGCTGCAGTGGCTCGATGCCCCTGTCCCCAACTTCCCCTGGTACACTACGGGTGGTTCCTTCTACAGCCAGGCCTATAACTACACCACATTCTCGCCCTTCACAGAGTACTATACAACCACTGGTACGCCTGTAGCAGGTGGGATAATAAGCAACCCTACCAAGTTCAATATAACGCAACAATTACCGTCCCGTGTGTACTACGGTGCCGGTGTAGGGTTGCCATATACTCAATATGCATCCACTGTGCCATCCAAGACCAACGACCTATGGATTCAGGGAGCAACAAACTGGACACAGTATGTGGTAAGCCCCATTGGAACCGGTTTGCAGCTAATCGCCTATGCCCCCGTTGAAGGCCCGGCAGGTTTCTATGAGATGATCCAGACAGACACAACCAGTTCGATGTACAAGACTTATCAGTTCAGCCAGGGTTATAACACCATGAACTTCAACGCCAACCAGGTGGGAAGACACATGCTCTACTTTGTGGTGAACAACCAGCCCAGCAATGTGGTTGTTGTGGATGTGTTTGCCCAGGAAGAGCCAGGAAACGCAGTTGTAAGCTTTTATCCGGCAGCAAAACAGATGCCTGTAACAGTTCTCGGCAATGCTGCAAACTCTGGACGCTACAGCACGAGCGGAAGCTCATCCCAAATTCCAAACGGCTTGACTACTACAACTACACAAAATGGTCAAACCACCACGACAACTAATGGCGAGACCACAATTACACCCATTGGTCAGACTACGACAACCTCTGACGGAACTTACCAAACAACCACGAGCTCCGATGGAACTACTCAGACAACGACGGGCTCCCGCTGAAATCCAGTTACAGCCATTCACAGGTGAATCAAAAATCGATTGCTCTGTCTTTTTTTATTCCTGGTAAGCAGCTCATGATCGAGTGCCTTGATAACAAGGTCATCTGAAGTGAGCTAGATCTCGATTTTTAATTTATTGAACTTTATATGTGCGTAGCTTATAGCATTTTAATATTTCAGTACCAAAAGCTTTTTATTCAAGGGCATCCTATTGGGTCTAGAATCACAAACGGAGGATTCAAGATATGATAGATGATAATGTAGAAAAGAAGTCTGATGTAGGAAAAAAGACTGTACCCGCAAAAACTGTAACTGAAAAGGCGAAAGCTTCACATAAGAAATAAGATTGAAATAAACAATAATAGACCAGGCAGATTTGAGAATGGATTCAATGGAATATTGACATCCTTTCGCGATCTGCCTGTCCCTCCTCTTTAAGACCCAGAGATCATTTAGAGATCTAAGTAGATAGTAGGTGTGAAAATGAAATATAGCAAAATTTTGATATGTATGACGGTGCTCGTCTGCCTTGCAGTTTCGGCATTCGCAGAGGATCCCCTAGGCGCAGGTTCCAGTGGCAGCTCAATGGGATCCGGCGGAGATTGGATCAGTCCCAACATGGGTCACGCGTCCACCCGTACAAATTCCGATCCGGGGCTGGCAAGCATGCTCCGGTGGCTCGATACGCCTGTTCCCAATTTTCCCTGGTACACAACAGGTGGTTCCTTCTACAGCCAAGAGTATAGCGAGGTCACTTTCTCGCCCTTTACAGAGTACTATACAACCACCGGTTCGCCTGTAGTGGGTGGGATAATAAGCAATCCTACCAAGTTCGATATAACGAAGAAAACACCTTCCAATGTTTACTACGGTGCCGGTGTAGGTTTGCCATTTACCCAGTATGCATCCACCGTGCCATCCAATACCAATGACCTCTGGATCCAGGGAGCAACAAACTGGACACAATATGTGGTAAGCCCAGTCGGAACCTGGCTGCAACTAATCGCCTATGCTCCAGTTGAAGGACCGGCAGGCTTCTACGAGACGACCCAGACCGACACAACCAGTACTAAGTACAAGACTTATCAGTTCAACCAGGGTTATAACACCATGAACTTCAATGCCGACCAGGTGGGAAGACACATGCTCAACTTTGTGGTTAACAACCAGCCCAGCAATACGGTCGTTGTAGATGTGTTTGCCAGATCAACGAAGCCCGTGCATACCATCTCTTAGAGATAATTAATGCATTAATGAAGCAAAGATGTGGGGTTGATAGCAGGTGCATTTAGGCCGTCGAGCCTTACTACTATCAGTCTCGCATACCTATTTTAGGCAATCTACTCTGGTTATAACACCATTGCCTTCGTTGCAGATCAGGTCGGAAGACACATGGCTCGACTTTTTGGTGAACAATCGGCCTTTACATTGGTAAGGAAACCTCAGGAGATGGAAGCTTTGGCTTTAGCGTTAAAGGAAAAATGTACCATAACATAAGGGTTTTCGACGGCCAGTTCAATTATCCCAAGAGAATATACTTCCCGAGTGGGGAGTCAAAGATAATCAACGTCTCTGGAACTGCCGTTTACATTTAACAATTCCAGACCGTGCATAAATCTCGGAGTTGGCCAGAACAGGATATCTCTAACATAATTCTCAATGATCTGGTGGTATGAATTTGTTTCTGCTATGTACATATGCAGTTTTCTGAAGCTCTTTGACTATTTGGATCGCATCGACATTATATTTGATATATGCTTTGCCATTCACATCATCCATGTGGAACAGTTTATTTTCCTCTAGGTTCTTTAGTACCTTCAAAATCTGCTCCTCAGAAAGTCCGTCCGTCTTGGAATATTTTATGACTTCAGACTCGGTACTTTGGGCGTAGGGATCTTCCTCACTTCCCAGGCTCCACATATCTATGATTCGGCCAAAGACCTTTTTCTCCTGCACATCCAGATCTTTCTCTGTCAAAACATTATCACTCAATTCAATCTTCCTCCTACGTACATGAATCTATCTACCTTAATTAATTGATAACTCTTTCCCTACCTTGTGCTATCTCACTATTGTCCTGTTCAACAAAACTGCGAGTTTGCAGGCGTGAACATATAATATAAGATATCTAGTGGAAACGGTAATCAAAGCATAAAACATAATAGTGTTTCCGTGTGCCATTATTTTTGCTTTGTGTCCCTGATTTTAAAGCCGCGCTTCTCGAAGAACTCTAATAATGCCTCTTCAACCACCTCGCTTTGAGCCCGCAAGCTACTTTTGATCTGTGCAGTGTAAACCTTCAGCATTTTGGCCACAGGCCCCGACAGTGTCAATGTAGTTTTTGGCATTATACATTAACATATTAGGCTCATAGTACATATAGATTATGGTACTTCAAAATATAGATACTAAAATCTTTTTATTTTAAAATATCATTTCAAGAGTTAGAATCGCAATAGCCGTATTTAAAAAAATGGTAGATGATGATGCTGTAGAGAATGCGAAGGCTGATGCAAATAGAGCAATGTAGTTTTGATTCCTCACGATCGATCGTCCAAGGAGGCCCACGAATTTATTAGGGAATACAGGCACTTTCACGAAAACAGTATCGATAGTAGCAATCATGTTTTTCATAGTTATTATAGCAATACCGATTTTGAGCTACTACACATTTCTGGGCTGATTCAATGGCTGCTCCGCAGGGTAGCCCGCAGGGCCGCACAGCCTTGATCGGCCCCAACCCGGCAGGCGTGGGGCTTCGCGGGGCAGAGGACTGGCGAAAATGATTGGCCTGGGGTCAAGGCCGGGCGGTGCGATGGAAAGCGCCCTGCAGGATCTTGCGGCTTCCTGGCCTGCGCCCCCACTGGATTACAGGCGGCATTGGTCTCCCGCCGCCGGGTGTCTGGCTGTCGCGAAAGGACTGCCCCCGGTTGCGAGAGTCGCGCAGTAGAAGGTTGCCGGGAGCCTCACCGGAACCCCACATTAATCGCGATGGTCGCGGGTGCAGCGCCTTGATAGCCTGGGAGGTGTACGATCCAGCGCATTAGTCTATTTTATCCACCTTTTATTTTCAAAAATTTTGGTAAAAAATGTTAAAATTCTGACTAGCTCATTTTCACATAGCTCAAACTTCATTCATTGCCATCTAAAATTAAATGCTTCTCTATGAAGCCCAAGCGCGATCATGCACATGATCATGCTCACCATTAGCAGAAAAGGCGGGTCCAGAATGACACCCGAAATTAATCCCGCGATCAGGAAATGGGCATGAAATCCGAGAGGCACAAGAAAGATAAATGCATCCTGAAACATGACTGAGATTTTTGGGCGCAGTACCAGCACCAATAGCAGAGCGCCGCCTAAGACTGCGATGATGACCGAATAATGCACCAGGTCAATGTGGATGCTGGTAATGAGACGGTTGGTGATGAGCACGCCCTAAGTGCCGCAGATTATTGCTCCTGCCGGAGAGAGCCAACGCCCATAGAAGCCGGGGAGTTTTGATAGCATTCGAAGGCTGAATGAAAATGAGAATACTACCCAGAACCATTGCCCGGAAGTTGTTGTAAGGAACGCCGAAGTACTGATAATCAAAAAGACTTATTATGTAATAGTAATAATATTGCGTCCAATGCTTAATATAACAAATCTAAGCGAGAGGCAACTTTACGTGGAGAGCGATTCCTGGCAGTGCAACTTCGGCTATGGCGAGCCGGTGAAGCTGGGCCTGGTCCTGGAGGCTGTGGACCTGGCTCTAAGCGACGTGGAGGAATTCTCTTACGTCATCGATGCCGGACTCATTCCCCAGTTTGATTTTCTGGATGAGGAAATATTGGAGGAAGCAAGATCGGACGGCCGGGAGACGCAGGAGGAGCTTTTGTGTTATGCCTACGAATGCTATGGCAGCGTGCCCGTGAACATCGATGCCGTGCAGCCTGCCAAAGCCTCCTGCGGCATGTCCAGCTTCGTTGCCAATAGCAGTATAAGCACCGTAATTGCCGGAACGGGTGAGGAGATGGAGACCCGCCACTTCCAGGATCTAGGGGGGACCATGTCTTTTGCTCGCGACTTTTATGTCGTTTATGCTCCCGTCATCTTCGGCTTCATCGATGTGGTGCTTGATCACCCTCTCCGGGTGGGGGGAACTGGCTGGGACAAGATCAGGCAGATGGCCAAAAAATAAATCTGTACCACAACCTTAAATAAGTTAAATGTCGAACATTAAGTAGTCAGAAGTCGATAATATTGGGTAATGAGGGGAATTGATATGCCGTACTATCATATGATGGACTGGTTCCCATTTATGGGATTTGGAACAGTCTTTGCCTGGTTTATCTCGTTAGCTGTGGCCTACCTGGTCTACAAGGATGCTGAGACGAGAAACATGAATGGGCTTTTATGGGGTTTGCCGATCTTGATACCCTGGATAGGCACACTGTTTCTGATACTGTATCTGATCATGCGCGATTCGGGACGCCGCATTGCTGCCGAGAGCAGCGCGCCGGCAAGAACCACTGCAGAGGAGGTTTTGGACGAGAGATATGCCAAAGGAGAGTTGACCCGAGAGATCTTTCTGCAGATGAAGGAAGACCTTAAAAAAAGTTAAACGAAAAGAGCTTGTGCATCCGCGGCAGTTTGCAAACCAATAGCACCTAAATTGCGCTCAATGGCCGCGCCAAGCTCATCTATCTTTACAGGCTTGTTGAGATAATCATCAGCCCCTGCATTATAGCAAAGATCGCGGCACATCTCCGCCTCAAATGAGGTGACAACTATTATCTTGGGGCCTTGCGACCAGCGCTTGCGAATAATTTTGGTGGCTTCAATTCCATCCATTTCCGGCATTTGAATATCCATGAGCACCAGATCGTAATGATGCTCCTCCAGAGCCACCAGAACCTCCCGGCCGTTCTTGGCCGTATCGGCCTGTAGCCCAAGCTTCTTGAGTGCAATCAGAGCCATCTTCTGATTTACCGGGTTGTCCTCGGCAAGAAGAATGTTCAAATTAGGTCTGGCCAGCATAGTCCTCAATCAATGATATAGTGCTTTTAGTATAAGAATTTTTCTTTAGTAATTAATTTTAATGCAGAGTTCTCATATTGTTTAAATGAGTTCTATATGTCTATTTGCAAAGATTTATAATTCTATAATAAGGTGCATTCATTCATAACTTAAAATTAATTCAAATAATACTATTATCAATGGGCAAAAATTCATTTGATGTTATTCCTCCCAAGAATGCAAAGTGATTTGAGCAAGAGATGTTGACAATAGGAAAATATGATGGCTACATTACCTTTTCGAACAACAGCGGCCAATCCATAGAGGATGCCATTATAATTGATTACGCCCAGGGCGAGGAGGACGGCGAGGCATCGGAGTACTACTATCTGCAAGAAAAATTCGGTCAGATTGATGTCGATTGGTTCCTGGAAAGCCAGGAGCTTGTCACTGAAGAAAAGAGGTTCTATGACAAAATGAACATAGAACTGGCTGATAAAACCAGGGCCACAGTATACTTCGATATCACTGAATTCTTTGGTGTAATTTAGGATGGTTGGGGTGCGGGGGCAGAGAAACCCCACTAGATGCCCACGAATTTATTCTTGGGAGTAGTCACACAAACGGGAAAAGCCAAATGCAAACTTTTTTCAGCAAAGGCGCACCAGGATACCATTCAATGGAAGAGCAAACCATGCTACAGACGGAAAAAGTTGAAGACAGCTTCTTTTTGACTCCCACCTTTCAGGCTCTGACCATAGGTGTTCCCTTCTGCATCTTCAAGCTGCTCTTCGGCCTGCTTGCCCTGCGCACCGGTGCACCGTCCGCCTCCCTTTCCATCTTGGGATGTCTGGTCATTGCCTGGGCCCTGGCAGATTTGCTCTTGAACCTGGCACGAGTCTTCTTTCACCTGGCCGGTCAAGAGGCGCCCCTTGAGTACTGCACCATTGCAGAGGTGGGAAGGCTCTTTATGAGACCCAAGCTCTTTTTGGCTATCGACACTCTGATCACCTTTTCCATCATATGTTTCGTTCTTTGGTCAGGCTGGATAGTGCGCCTAAGCCAAGAAGAGTCCTATCTCTGGTATGCGGCTACCACATTGAACCTGATCAGCATCTCGGCTGTCAACATCTGGATCGAACTAATGAGAAAAATATAAATTTTCGAACCGTATAGGTTAATGATAATGAATAAAGACCTAGAAAGCCTCCTATGTGAATTGAAGACAGTTCATGATGATCTGCGACTCGTACCTACGGAGATAATAGTAGTGTCTGATTGGGTGCGGCTCAAGTGCAGGTATGGCTGTGGCAATTATGGAAAACATCTCGGATGTCCGCCTTTTACTCCTACTCCGCCCGAGACCCGAGCGGTTCTCTCTGCATACAGAAATGCCGTTCTGGTCCGTTTTGAGGCCAAGCCAGACCCCAAGGTCGCGACCAAACACGCCGGCCGGTCTCTCTCCAATTCCGTGGTCAAGATGCAAAAGACCGTGGCTGAGCTGGAGAGAGCCGCTTTTTTGGCCGGCTATTATAAGGCATTCGGCATGAACGCCATGCCCTGCGCCATCTGCGACACATGCATCATCGAGGAGATGCAAAAGAAGGATCAGGCGGTCTTCGATCTGGATAGCGTGAAATGCAAGAATAAGGAGCTCATGCGGCCCTCCATGGAGGCCTGCGGCATCGATGTCTTCAAAACCCTGCAAAACGCCGGCTATAAGCCGCGGGTTCTCAAGGATTGCAAGGAAATGGTGGAGCTGTTTGGTCTGGTACTGCTGGATTAAAATAAGCTAATATACCATCACCACCTTCTTGAGTCCGATGCAGTGGGAGTTGATCGGCTCAAGTGCCGCCGTTTTGACCATGTTCGGCTTCGTGCCCCAGATCCTCAAGATCTACAAAACGCAGTCTGTAGCGGATGTAAGCCTGGTTATGCTCCTGCAATTCTGCCTGGGAATGTTCCTCTGGCTGCTCTACGGCTTGCACATTCAGGATAATATTCTCATCGTAGCCAATATCGTATCATTTTCTAGCTTGATCGTAGCCATCGGATTATTTTTAAAGTACCGGAAAAGATAAATCAGCTCTTTTCCAGCTTTTCTCTGATCCGATGCTGCAATCGTTCTAATGAGCCTTTGGTGCACTGGCGATTCTCACAGGGTGAGAAATCCTTGGGGCTGCAGCCGGCCAAAAGCTCCATAACCCTGTCCGCCACATCATAGACCTGTAAATCCTCCAGATTTTGTAGAAATAGTGAGGCCTCTCTGTTGAATTCTCGGCATTTTCCCGGATCGGAAACTTCACCCTCATGCAGCTCATAAAGCCGATTCAGCTCCTTTTGGACCTTCTGCCAATCATCTCTGTCCATTGCTGTTAAATCTGCTTTTTCCAGGCATATAAAGCGATGTATTTGATATTAAGGCTGATTTAGGGGGACCGCTCCCTTCACCAGCCCGGTTATCAATGAGAATCCGACACCATTAGCTCCCGGATTTATGGGCTTGACTTCGATACCCCAATTCCCAATAGCCGCACTTCTCAGGAAGTAGTAATCGTAGTTCGAACCCACGAGGTGCATTACATTCCGGTTATCGCCCTGCACAGGAAGAATGCTTCCGTTTGGTTGGATCAAGGTCAAAGTGAAGCTGTAATCCTTCCAGGAAAGACCTATCATCTCGGCCCGTTCCGAGATAGACGGTCCGGTTTGGTATCCTGAAATGGCCTGGCCTTCTAATCCCAACGATCTCACAAACTTTAGAGGCGATGCACCTGGATATGCTATGCCGTTCTCCACCTTTAACGTATTGAGAGCCGTAACCGACTTGGCCCAGGGCAGGGTTATAGCCGTCCCGACAGGAATTGTGTAGGACTTTGCGGATGGAAGGGCACTGCTGGGTGCGACATAGGGCTCGTAATAGGGGTAGTATGGGTAATATAACGCAGGATAGGTGTAATATGGATACTGGCAGACACCATCGATGCATGTTTTTCCCCGTCCGCAGACCACAGGTGAATGCTGGCACCTCCCGGCCGAATCGCAATAGTCTACTGTGCAGGGATTGTCGTCATTGCATTTCGATGGGTAAAAACAACCCCTCTTTGGATCGCATTTGTCATAGGTACAAGGTTTGCCGTCATCACAGCTCCTGGACGTACGCACGCATTTTCCATCGACACAGGTATCAATGGTGCAGGCATTATGGTCATCGCAATTCTTGGACGTATTCACGCATGCAATACCATTGAAAGAGTCGATGGTACAGGGATTTCCATCATCGCAGCTTGTCGTTGTGTGGTGGCACACTCCTTCAAAGCAGTAATCAAAGGTGGCGGGATCTCTATCATCGCAATTCTTCGGTTTATGCTCGCACCTTCTCCCGTTGAGAGTATCCACCGTGCAGGGATCATGATCATCGCAGCTCTGAGGGTGGCGGGCCATGAGCGCCTCGTCTGAGGATAGAGCAGAGCTATTATTTTCGCTTATGATGCTGCCGCCAATTACGGGCTTTGCCTCTTCCATGACATTTTGAGATCCATTGATAGTGGTATTCTCTTTGGCGACCTCGTTTTCTATTTCAGGTGGTACAGGTATTAGAGATTCCACAAAAGAGCCTTTTCCGGACAAGGGGATATTGACGCAACCGGATGAGCTGCAGAGGTCTGTCGTATTGACGTTCCCGTCATCGCAATTCACAGGATCACAGCTTGCTGGTATATCAACGGCTTCCTTTAATACAGGAGGCTCCTGCCCGTTTTGTCTTGAACCATCACTTTGCGCCTTGCTGATCTCAGCCTCTTTTCCAGATAGCGCCAATGCAGAGGAATTAGCATCGTCGCAGCTCTGGGGCGTATGCTGACAGATCATTCCCTCACAAAGGTCCATGGTACAGGGATTTTTATCATCACAATCCCCGCACTGGGCTGAAGCATAGCTCGTTAACGATAAAACACTTAAAATAAATATGATAAAAGACACGCAACGCTTATTTCTTCTCATTTCTTTATCCACACATTTCACTCCCACCAAATCAAGGAGTTCATTTTATATCTAATTTTCGCTCTTTAGAAGCTCATTTTTAATGATATCAAGAGAAAGAGCTCAATGTAGTCTGCCGGGCTTTAAGCATCTCCTTAAGCAGGTCGCTTTGCATGATGAATTTTTTTAAGGGCAATTGCAGTTTGCCGCAAATATACCACAAAGCGCTCTTCATATCCTCGAAGGACAAGGCCTTCTCTTGCATGGCATTTCTCACATTCTCCCTAACGTTAAAGACACCTAACGGCACATATCCCGAATAAGCCTCCCGCAAGATGATCGCACCGGCCTGTTTTTTCTCGCGTGCCAGAGCCTCCAAGACCGCCATTTTGCAGGAATAGTAGCATCCACCCACCCGGGAATAGCCCTTCTTGCCAGCATTTTTCTCATAGTCGGAGAAAATCAGCTCTTCATTTCCCAGGATGCAGAGGAAGGCCTCCATCCACTCATACTGCCATGACGTGGGTAGGAGTAGGACGGCGTAATAATTGTTGAGGCTGGAAAACTCCCTCACCTGGCAGCAATCGATGGGGTCATAATCCCTGACCTTTTGCAAAAGCCGGTTGGCCAGGGTGCTGTCACAGGCGGTGATGGACCAGCGTGTGGGAACCAGGCGCCGTCTTTTCTTGGTACCCATGGTTCCCATGGAGAATGCCTTCTCTATGCTGGAAAAAGGCATGCCCTTCTGGTGCAGATCAACAACAGCGTCCGCCGCCAGTAGGTCGCCGTCGTAATAGACCTTCTCTAAATTCGGATCCCACCTGGCATTGCAAATTTCCAGTCTATCCAGAGGCGCACTGGGACCGAAGGGTGTGTGCTCATCACTAAAGGACATGCCTTTAGGAGCGTGGTGGAACTCGGCTTCACTCTCAATGGAGGTAGCGGAGAGGGATATGTCCCGAAGTTTGTCCAAGTAGCGATCTTGCAACTGGGTGACTTTGACGGATCTTTTGCCTCTGATCAGATTTAGCCGGTATCTTATGATCTCCTCCTGGGTCTTCTTTTCCGGTATCCATGACTCAGGCCGGTCCATGATGATGGTGTCGCCATGCAGAGGTGCGATCATGGGACCGGCGTAAACCTTGGGATAGTTCCAGCTCCCAATGAAGACGGAAGGAGGAGTGCTGCCATCAAGCTTTGTGCCCACTTCCTGAGAGGGGATATACATATTGGCTGTCAATTTTTTCAGATAAGCTTCCTTGCCTTTGATCACAATTGAAACGATCCGACAAATTCAAATAAAAGCATAATGGACGCGGGGCGAAAGTGTTTCCCTGGAATTTTTCTCTCGAGTCAGCACGGGAACATATTTACATTCAAAACGCCAATAATCTGTCGAGGTGTCCTCAGATGAAATGGACTGTGATAATAATAGCATTAATGATGCTGCTATGTAACAATGCATTTGGACAGATGAACCCCTATTCCACCACAGCAACGGGCGGCGCACCCACACCCAGCACTCCTAGCAGCGCAGAATCACTGGGCCTGCAAGTGCCAACGGACGTCACCGCATCCCAGCAAGCCCCAAGCGCGCAGGAGAGTACGCAAACTCTTATGAGCACGAGCCAGGAAGCAGCTTATGCCTCTGCGCCTACGGGATCAAGGGCCACCGCGACCAATCCGGTCTACAATAAAATGATAATACCCCCCGGAAGCTCTGCGCCCAATAGCCTTTATATCTCCTATGCACCACGAACCGTAGCAAGCTGCAATCTTTATGCCAACCTGGCCTTATGGATGAAGACCTCGGGAACAGGCAATATATGGTTTTATGAGTGGTATCCGAGCGGCATGCTGGATACTAACTACGCAGGATTCGTCAATTACCCGGGCTGGTACAAGAGATGGTTCTTTGCTGATACTCCTGGCTGGCACATCCTCCAGTATTATTGCAGCGGCTGGAGCAACTATGCCTACATTTATGTCTCCGGCCCCAGCAGTTATTGGGTCAATCCGAACCCGAGTCCCGATCCTATGCCATATCCGTATCCTTACTGGGACAGCCCGATAACCTACACATATCCTCCCACCGGCCATACTTACTACTCTTATCAATGGACCACATCCACGGGAATTGATTAAGAGGAGTAAATCAACCGAAAGGATGGAGAACCTTTTTTTTTGCCGGCCTTCAACCGGCTGGTGTAAGGGGTCGATGATTCTCTTATTTATTCGAATATCATGCCCTTCAGTTCTTCTTCGATCGCCTCATTCATCTGTGCGCAGTAGCCATGCACGTTGCACCCAACGGTGTGCATTCTCTTGGGCTGCACTCCTCGGGCATAGGTCTGCTCTGCCAATTGGTAAGGTATGATGGTATCATTGCTGGAATGGATCATGACCAGCGGGCGAGGTGCGATACTGTAGAGGTAGGTCTCGGGATCGATGGACCGGTAGAATCGGACCATATTCTTATCCACTACACCTGCCGAAGCGATTGCGTCATCAGTTCCATAGCCGCAGGTGCTTATGGCCAAAACGCCCCTCGCCCTGCCGTCCAGGGCACAGGCCATGATGGCAAAGCGGCCTCCGTTGCTCTCCCCGGCATAGATGATGCGCGTCGGGTCGATCTCGGGCCGGCTGCGCAGTATCTCGGCTGCAGCCAGGGCATCATAAACCATTCTATGCTCCGTCGGCTCTTCGCCCCTTAAAAACATCTGTAGATCGGCTTTTGCATCGACTCCCCCCAAATTTCTCTGGTCAAGGGTGATGCTGGCAAATCCCAGGTCGGCCAGGTACCTGGCCAGCTTTTGCTCTTGCTCTTTGTGAACGGTTGCGCCGGGCAAGAGCACAATGCCGGGAATGCTTCCGTTCTTTGCATCTGCATCCAGGCCGGGGATTCTCATGAGCGCTGCGATCTTTGCATCACGGCTCAGAAACTGGACTGCAGAGAGGGTGCTGTTGCCGTCATCCTCGGGCGGGCTCATATTGTATTGGGGCATGGATACTCTGTACCCTAGAATTCCTTTCTCGGATACTGTCCACGGCCCGGCGGATGTGCTATCCGAAAAAAATTGCCATCCCAAAAAGAGAGCGATAACTCCAACCAGAAGCATCACTGCGGTGCCCTTCCTCTGCTCCAACATTTTCGAATGCGCCTCTTCAGCTTCAGATGGAGGGTTTCCATTGTTCATCGGCCAATTTGGTCAAGGTGCCGTTCTTATTCAATTCATAGCCTATGGGAATTTTTCCCCAGCTCCACAGGCTCGTAGGTGCGTTGTTGTTTGAGCTGTTTGTCATTGTCTGGTTGCTTTGATTTTGGGTAATTGTGGCGTTCTCCGATTGATTGACTGGATAGCTGGTGAAGTTGGCCAGGATTGTCATTCCGCTTTCCTGGTTGATCATAATAGTTTCTAGTGACTGAGAGCTGCATGCCAGTGCAAAAAGGACAAGAACTGAAATCATCAAATTTCTCATACCATATCTGAATCGTTTCCTCATTTCTATACTTTTCCTTGCGAGCTTGAGTCATGGAGGTCTCTTTATGGAATCGAATACATACATCTCAGATAGACATAAGGCTTCTCTTTTCCAGATAGGCCTGCAAGAAGTCTCTCACCGGGATAATTTCCGGTTCCATAGACAGGTCGGCCAGCAGCCTTTCCAGGTAGCCTCTCTCTTTTACATAGGCAAGTGTGATGGGAAAGTTGATGTCAAAAATCCAGCTCGAATACATCAAGCGCAGGTCGCCTAAAGTCTTTAGTGCGGCAATCCTCACCATCTTTCCCTGCAAAATGTCCGAGACGACTTCCTCAGTTAGCTCCAGACCATGGGTCAGACCGAAGTCGAGTGCAGGGTTAGGATGCTGATCTCTCGTCTCAAAATGCAGAGCGACAACTCCCAGTATGTCCAGCTTGTCGGCATCCCTGATCAATTTCGAGAAGAGGGTAACGTCGGTTTTTTCGGCAACCGGTATCTGGTACTTGTTGTGATGCCAGATGCTCTTTCGGATCAGATTTCTCTCTCTTTTCGGCAGGCAGGAAAGAACTCCCGAGCGGTTGATAGCCTTGAGGCCGAGCATTGCATGATCCGCAGTCATGCTGTCATTGAAGGAGCCAAAACCACACATTTGCTCGAATCGACCCACATCGTGCAAGAGGGCCAGCGCCTTCGACAGAACCACATCTTCTTCCTTCATGCCCAGAGATCCGGCGATTTCTGTGATGTTCTGGCAGACTCGGTAGGTGTGGGCAAGCTTGAGAATTATGTTCTTTTCAATCTCTGCATCCGGGCAATGAAAGCAGCTGGTATAACCTTCAAACCATTGGTGGCAGAAAAAAAGGTGTTTTCTATCCATGTCAGGCTTTGGGGCACGAATCGTTCTTGAACGCGAAGATCAGTGATGCGCTCCGTGCGCATCCCCGTGCGCGCCGTGGGGCGCAGCATTGGATCCCGCCTTGACAGCCAGGAAATCCTTATCGATATAGGCTTGATGTGCCAGGTCCAGGCACTCCTTGCACAGATTAAACATTTCATCCTTAGGGCCGTGAATAGTAGCCAAATTGAGCTTGATAGGTACAGTCTCCTTCTCAACAAGACACAGCGCGCACTTCATTTAATTCACCTTGTTAGTTGCTCTGATTCAAACCGTTATAAGCATTTCCTTTCAGGCGTTCCTTGCCATCGGCGGTAAAGATCGTTCTCTATTCCGAGAAGATCGAGTACCCGGCCCACCAGCACATCCACCAGCTCATCAAGGCTTTGGGGCCGGGAGTAGAAGGCAGGGCAGGCTGGCAGGACAACCGCTCCCGCTTCGGCAGCAGCGACCATATTGCGCAGCTCTACCAGGCCTAAAGGAGTCTCTCTGGGTACAATTATCAGCCTCCTTTTCTCTTTGAGGCAGACCTCTGCCGCCCGGGTGATGAGCGTGTCCGAGGAGCCGCAAGCAATTCCAGAGAGCGTTCCCATGCTGCAGGGGATGACGACCATGGCATCAAAGAGATGCGAGCCGCTGGCGAATGGCGCGGCGAAGTCGCGGGCCGCGTAAACGTGGTCGGCCAGATCCTGCACATCCGTTGGCAGAGAATCGGTCTCAATTTCAATGATCTTTGCGGCCGTTTCGGTTATTACCAGATGGGTGATGCAGCCCTTCTCCCGCAAGACCTGCAAGAGCCGAATGCCGTACTGCACACCCGATGCCCCGCTTATGCCCACAACGATTTCCACATGGATCCCCTACTATTTACATTTTCAAATATATTAGTTAGGCTCTTTGTGCGTTCTTTGTTAGCTTTGTGGTTGAAACGTCGTTAGCCGCTGGTTATAACCAAATGGCTGACGGTACTACCACCACAAAGACACAGAGCGCACAAAGGACTCACAGAGGCCTCTATTTTTTTATTACCGACTTGAATCTATCTATGTTGTATATCAGGTCTCTCTCGCGCAGAGCTCTCATCCTCTTGTCATCTCCTCCATCCTTAGTCGCAGAAGAAACTCACGAAAAGCATTCTCGTCGGGCCGGTCCGGCAAGGGGCTGGCCTCATATGCCTCTTCCAGTTGGCGCATCTTTTCCATGACCTCCTCGACTCCTGGCGTACCCAAAGCGGGCGCAAAGCAAATCCTGCCTTCTAAGAGGAGCTTTATCCCAAAATTGATAGTCCTCAGAGCCGTCCTGTAGCCTTTGCCCCCCATCTTTGCCTTTTCCTCGGATTTGATCTGGCTTTGTGCCATCCCTTTGACGGAGTGATATGTGTCGCGGCAGAGGTTGGCCTCTACCAGGGCCGATAGCTCCTCCTGGATAATAGAAGGCTTAATGACGAGCGGGCTTGTGACATACCAGATAGCGTTGACGTTTCCTTTGATGAGCTGATTTATGAGATGGCCGATCTCCCAGCCTAAGGTGTCATAAATCTCTCCTCCTCGGGCTGTTATCTGCTGGCGAGCGGTAGGCGAAATCCTTTCGCCTCGCAGGATAGCCCTGGTGGGAGCGATATAGATCATCACCAGGTCTATATCGCTCTCTCGAATTTGCATGCCCCACATGTGCGAGCCGACAGAGCTGATAAACAGGTTTATCATCCTGTTGTTGGCAATTTCCGCCAATTCTTGCAGATCAACGCATAGTTTCATATTCTTCCACCGATTAGAATCATTTGCTATTCTTTAGCCGCTCCATGGTCGCCGCCACCATCAATGGCAAGGTAATGGTTGCATCAGCGTAAACCGTGACGAATTTCGCGTTTTCCGATATCTTGCCCCAGGAGACGGCCTCAGAGAGGGTGGCACCGGATAGACCCCCGTTCTCTGGCGTGTCCGTGGTAAGCTGGATCGCGAGGTCGAAGCTATTCGGGGTGACCAGCATGGACTGGAGAGCAAAGTTCTTGGGAGCGCCCCCGCCTACGATTACGATTCCCGATCTCTGGCATCCATAGCAGATGTCCACGATCTCCTTGATATCGGCAAAAGCATCTACAGTAAGCTTTTTTGTCTGGCTGTACATCCAGGCCTGCAGGCCGATCATGGAGTCGGGAAGCGCCGGACAGAAGACCGGTACATTCATCTCGTAGGACGAGCGCAGGATGGATCTCTCGTCATTAATTTGACTGCCTAAAATGCTCATCAGCTCTCTTCCGGAGAGTTTCTCCTCTCTCTCGGGCAGGATTCTTTGCATCAGCTCCTCAAATGCGGCAAAGTCCTCGTCCCTCAGGAATACATCATAAATGCGGCTTTTCCCTTCCGCCCGCAGTGCGGCATCATCCGACTCCGCCGTGCCCAGGCAATGGCAGCCGAAGGACTCGATTATGTCATGGACCAGATTGGCTCCCGTGATTACCAGCACATCCACATGGCCTTTTCTGATCAGATCGGAGACGACATTTCTCATGCCCGCCGGAACCATCGCGCCGGAGAGAGCCAAGAATTTGGTGAAATCTCCAGAAAGCATTTTTTCATAAATAGCCGTAGCTTCCGCCAGTCTTCTCGCTCCAAAGCCGCAGTGGCTCATTCTCTCTACCAGGGCATTTACACTCATCCCCGGCTCGATATCCAGTTGGTGCACTACATCCATTTAATCACCTTAATAATGATAATATTCATCAGAATTGTCCCTGAAAATTATGATTGAACTTATGCAACGCGTTATTTTTTCTCATAAACCTTTTATACCAGGCCTTATGTTTAGCTTTTACGGAGGGTAAACAATGGCCGGCGAACCGATGGCAGTGGTTAATTATATACCACTTATTATATTCTTGATAATGGGAGCTATAGTGCCCATTGCGGCTTTGGCTGCTATTAAGATAATAGCGCCCAATAAGCCAAAGCGTCAAAAGCTATCGATATACGAAGGTGGGCTCAAGCCTATCCGCGACGCCAAGATCCAGTACAGCGTTCAATATTACCTTTTCGCAATCGTTTTTGTTATATTCGATGTTGAGGTTTTATTCTTATATCCCTGGGTCTATGTCTACGCGAATAAAGCAATGCAGCAGTTCATGATCTTCGGATTCATGAACTACGCCGTCTTCGAGATGCTCCTATTCATCGTTGTACTGCTGGTAGGACTTATCTATGCTATTAAGAAGGAGGCTTTGCGTTGGGTATAAGCGATGTCATACCCGTGCCCGTAGCAATCGATGAGGAGATTGAGAAGTGGACCATATTTGGCCGACCTGTGGCTGAGGTCTGGTTCACAACTACGGAGAAGATCCATCAAATAATCGAGATGGGTCCTATTAAGAATATCTTCAACTGGGGCAGAAAAAATTCGGTATACTTTTTGATGCAGCCCATGGGGTGCTGTGGTGTGGAGATGTTCGTTTTCGGAGCTGCGCCCTATGACAGCGACAGATTTGGGTGCATTCCGAGAAACACACCCCGTCAGACGGATGTGATGATCATCTCCGGCTACTTAACCAGAAAGTACCTACCGGTCTTCAAGAATCTCTGGGAGCAGATGCCTGAGCCCAAGTGGTGCATAGCCATCGGCGAGTGTGCCATTTCGGGTGGACCTTTCTATGATTCCTATAATATCATCCAAAACACAGGCGATCACTTCCCCATAGATGTCTTCATCCCAGGATGTCCACCAAGACCCGAGCAGTTCCTAGAGGGCCTCATCAATCTCCAGGAAAAGATCAAACAGCGCAAGGACAAGCGAGACTATTAAGGAGGGATCTTTTCTTGACAATCGCAAGCGAGGTCTTAAGTTCCATCCAGTCCGCATTTCCTGGAGCCGTCCTGGACTCCAGGGTGGAATCGGACCGGAGGCTATGGGCCACAATCGACTCTAATAAGATTTTGGACGTCTGCAAACACCTGAGTTCTAAGCATAATTTTGATCACTACTCGGGTTCTGCCGGCGTGGACTGGATAGCCAGAAAGGAGATGGAAGTAGTAGAGATCATGGCCAGCCACGGTGCGCATCAGGTTGTGGCCATGCTGAAAGTAAAGACTCCCCGCGAGAATCCTTCCGTCAAATCCTTGACCGGCCTGTACTGGAACGCCAACTGGTATGAGCGAGAGATCTGGGAGATGTTTGGCATAAATTTCGAGGGCCATCCCGAACAGTACCCCTTGCTTTTATCTGATGAGCTGATGGGCGCCTGGCCCTGGAGAAAGGACTACAAGGGCTATCCCGATCTCACCACGGGTGAAAGGGCGGTAGAGATCACCACCCCGGATGGCTATACGGAATACCGCATTCCTCCCACCCCAGCAGAGGTCGAGGCAGGAACGGTCGTAGTAGAGCGGCCCAAGTATCCCTCCTTCCGGGAGAGAGAAGAGTTGGAGATCAAATCCGATTCTGAGATGATCATGCACCTGGGTCCTCAGCATGCCATGGTTCCAGGTCCCTTCTTGCTGGATATTCTGGTGGAGGGTGAAAGGGTAAAGAAGGCCTTCCTCGATCTGGGCTACATCCACAAAGGCATCGAGAAGATCATGGAGAACAGAACCTGGCTGCAGGGCATAACCTACACGGACAGAATGTGCTACGTGGCCTCTCTCTCCAACAACGAGTGTTACTGTGGCGGCGTGGAGAAGATCCTCGGCCTGGAGGTTCCACAGAGGGCACAGTACATCCGCGTCATCTTAGAAGAGCTTTCCAGAATTCAAAGCCATCTCATAGGCACAGGCGAGTTCCTTACACTCGTCGCAGGTGTCGGTTACGCACCCTGGCAGTACATGATCATGGACAGAGAGAAGATCATCTCCTTGATTGAGAGCGTTACCGGGGCCCGTCTGACTCACACCTTCGTGCGCTTCGGAGGGGTTAGAAATGACCTTCCGGAAGGCTTCGCTCTGCAATGCAAAAAGGTATTGCCCTACATGAAGTCAAGGACGGAAGAATTCATTGAGCTCTTTGCACAGGATCCGATTTATTCTGCCAGGATGGAGAATATAGGTTCCATCACACCAGATACTGCCAAACGCATGGGATGCTCGGGACGAGTGCTGAGGGCTGCGGGCGTGGCCTACGATATGCGAAAAGAGGATCCCATACTGGTCTATCCCGAACTGGACTTCAAGGTCGTAACTGGGACCAGAGGAGACTCTGCGGACAGAATCGACGTGACGCTGAGAGAGATTTTAGAGAGCATTCACATCATTGAGCAATGTCTGGACAGGATTCCATCCGGACCCATCAAGACCGAGGCAAAGATTCCCAAGAAGGTTCCGGCGGGCGAGGCCTACTACCGGGTCGAGGACCCCAGAGGCGAGATGGGAATGTATGTGATCAGCGATGGTGGCGACAAGCCCTACAGAGTAAAAGTCAGAGGGCCATTCTACGCTACCTTCCAGACTTTGACTCCACTCTTAGAGGGTGTCTACATTGCGGATGCAGTAGCCATTGCCGGTAGCATGGACGGCTGCCCATCCGAGGCGGATAGGTAGGAGGGAGAGGATTTGGATGGAATAATAGAGATCATCACTCAATTCGTCGCAGAGGAGCCGGCGGTATTCGCCCTGATCATCGGCATTATCGGTGCTGCGGTCATCTCTGGTGTGGTCAACGTTGGAGCCATGCTAGTGATCTGGGGCGAGAGAAAGGTGCTGAGTGATTTCTGCAATAGGTATGGCCCCAATCGTGTGGGCGGAAGATGGGGCATACTGCAGCTTGGTGCCGATGCCATTAAGCTCTTCACCAAAGAGGATATCATTCCTGGTGATGCTGATAAGGCGGTCTATGTCTGGGCACCGATCGTGGCCTCCATGGCTACCATGCTCGTGGCAGCAGCTATTCCCTTTGGGGCACTTAATATAGACGGCAAGAACTATCCGCTGGTAGTGGCCAACATGGATATCAGTGCCCTCTACGTAGAGGCAGCGTTAAGCCTGATGGCCATAGCCGTTTTCATGGCAGGCTACAGCTCCAACAATAAGTATTCAATTCTGGGCGCCTTCCGAGGCATTGCCAGAATGATTGCTTACGAGGTTCCCATGGGTGTCTGCGTCATTTCCGTGGCGGTCATGGCTCATAGCCTCAACCTGGTGGAGATCGTAGAGAGCCAGACGGTTTGGTATGTCTTTGCTCAGCCCCTGGGATTTGTCATTTTCGTTATTGCCTTGATCACCGATTTAGGAAGAATTCCCTTCGATCAGAGCGAGGCAGAAGAAGAGATCATATCCGGATACAATACCGAGTACAGCGGAATTCGCTGGGGTCTGCTCTACTTCCAGGAGTACAATAACGCGCTCTTGGGATCCATACTGCTGACACTCTTATTCCTGGGCGGCTGGCATGGACCGATCATACCCATACCGATCCTGGACATAATCTCTCCTTTGATCTGGCTTTTCATGAAGGTGGTAATCGTACTGTGGTTCTTCATTTGGGTCAGAAGCTCGCTCTTCCGCCTGCGCATAGATCAGGTAACCAACTTCGGGTGGAAGTGGATGCTGCCGCTCTCCCTGCTGAATTTGGGATGGGCAGTCCTAATCGGGTCCTACTTTGCATGAGGTGGCATTGAGATGTTGAAGATAAAGTTATTAAAGAACTTCAGCTGGCCTTTGAAGATCGCCACGCAGGAAATCGAGATCACAAGGCTCTATCCTGAGAAAATGATGGAGCTTCCTGCTGCGGAGAGAGGCATTCATGAGCTGGATGCCACCACATGCATCGGGTGTTCATCCTGCGCCAGGATTTGCCCCAACAACTGCATTGAGATGGTCCATTTTAAATTCGGGAGCCCTCTCAAGAACAAGAAGATGCAGTTTCCGCAAATTGACTTTGGAAGATGCATGTTCTGCGGGCTATGCGTGGACGAGTGCCCAGTGGAATGCCTGAAAATGGGCAAAAAGGTCATAATGGCTGGCTGGGAGCGCAAAGACATAATAAAGGGTCCTGATTTCCTGGCGACGAAGAGGTTCTCTGCCAAAGAGGTAACTGATCTCGAGGCTGAGGCCAAGAGAATTGCCGCCGAGAAAGCCGCCGCCAAAAAGGCGGCTGATGCCAAAAAGGCGGCGGAAGCTAAAAATGCCTCGAAAGAAGGCGCAGTTGATGCCAATGGGGCAGCCAAGAAAAAAGCAGCCGCAGCAGAGGCCAATCCTAAAGAAGGAGGTGCTGCCTGATGTCGCAAAAGTCGGGCGCAAATGTTATTCGGTCAATCTTCGAGCTACTAGTTTTGCTTTTAGCTCTGGGTGTGATCTTCGGTGGCCTGGCGTTGATTGTACTTATATCACCCTGGTCGCAAACGGTCTTGGATAAGCTATTGGCCTACGATATACGATTTGCCATTGAGCTTTTGGCCTTCCTGGCCATAGCGGCAATCATCGTGATATTATCGGCTCTTGTCGTCTACGCCAAAAATATAGTTCACAGCGCCCTTTACCTGCTGGGAAGCTTTGCCGGCGTGGCCGCTTTGTACATATCCCTGAATGCTCCCTTCGTGGGTGTGGCACAGATTCTGGTGTACATTGGAGCTGTCGGAGTTCTGATACTCTTCGCCGTGATGCTCACGAGGAAGACGATTATGGAGGAGTCCCATGGTGAAATTTAAGATAATTATCATAACCCTGGCCTTCCTGGCGGCTCTCTTCGCTTCGTTCTCCCTTACCGATTGGGGGGCCAGCGAAAAACAGCCGACAAGTTATGAGCCTCAGGAGGGATTGAGGTTGCCGGAGAGCGGCATTGGAGACGTGGGATTGGAGATATTCACCTCTTACGTCTTTGCTTTTGAGATCTTGGCCCTGGTCTTGACGGCTGCCTTGGTCGGAGCGGTTTGGGTCGCACGAAAGGAGGTTGCCTGAGGAGGGCGACAACCGATGACAAGGAGGGAGATTTACCGATGATACCGTTGGAGCTTTATATACTGCTGGCATCCACGATGTTCACCATCGGCTTGTACGGACTCTTTACTCAAAAGAACGGTGTCAAGCTTATGATGTGCATCGAGCTCTTGCTCAATAGCGCCAACATCAATCTTGTCGCCTTCTCAGCGTACCAGCCTAATGTGAATGGCCAGGTCTTTGCCCTGTTCTCCATTGCGCTGGCAGCGGCTGAAGCAGGTGTTGGATTTGCGATATTGATTGCGCTGTACAGGCTATACGGAACTATTGACCTGGACAACATTAAAGCCATGAGGTGGTAAGGAATGTATGCCGATTATGCATATCTGATTGTAGCCCTTCCTGTACTGGCCTTCTTGCTATGCCTATTCGTAGGCTGGCAGCTGCCCAGAGGCGGAGGCTTCCTTACCGTTCTGGCGACTTTTGCAGGTCTTATATTATCTCTGGGGATATTCTCGGAGACATATCCGGATAAGATAATTCATCAGTCCATGCCCTGGTTCGCCAATTTCAACGTGGGCATACTGATTGATCCACTGGCGCTTGTGATGCTTCTCATGGTAACCTTCGTGGTTACACTCATCCACATCTATGCCAATGGATACATGAATGGAGATCCGGGCGCAGCGAGATACTTTGCTGAGGCGGCGCTTTTCACCGCTTCCATGCTGGGCCTGATCTTTGCCGATAACCTGCTTCAGCTCTTCATATTCTGGGAGCTGGTGGGACTGTGTTCGTATCTCTTGATCGGCTTTTGGTACCGAAAGCCCTCCGCAGCCGCTGCTGCCAAGAAGGCTTTCCTGACAACGCGCGTGGGCGACGTTCTCTTCCTGGCAGGCATAATTCTGCTCTACAATAACCTGGCCAACCTGAACCTCGCTCTCAAGCCCGGAGAATACCTCTTGCAGTTCCCGGTGATTTATGCCAATCTCGCACAGATCGCTCCGGATCAACTGACGCTCATCGCCCTGGGATTATTGGGCGGCGCAGTAGGCAAGTCGGGTCAGTTCCCCCTACATGTCTGGCTTCCTGATGCCATGGAAGGTCCAACCACCGTATCCGCAATGATTCATGCTGCGACCATGGTTACAGCAGGTGTATACCTGGTGGCCAGAATGTTTCCGCTCTTCTACGCCGCGCCCCATGGACTGACGGCCGTAGCAGCAGTAGGTGCATTCACAGCTTTATTTGCGGCAACCATGGGCCTGACTTCCTTCGACATCAAGAGAGTGCTGGCCTTTTCCACCGTCTCGCAGCTCGGCTTCATGATGGCGGGCTTAGGAGTAGGAGCGGCTGTAGGAACCTTTGCCGTGGGAGTTTCTATCTTCCACCTCATCGGCCATTCCTTCTTCAAAGCGCTGCTCTTCCTTTGCGCCGGGTCCGTAATTCATGCCGTTAATACTAACGATATGCGGGAGATGGGTGGCGTAGGAAAATACATGAAGTGGACCATGTACACCATGCTCATAGGCTCTCTGTCTTTGGCAGGATTCCCCTTATTCACGGGCTTCTTCTCCAAGGACGAGATCATAGTAATCGCTTATGAGTACGGTACCCTGATCAACTTCCTGCCCTACATATTCCTGGTCTTAGCCGCCGTTCTGACTGCTATCTATACCTTCAGAATGTGGTTCTCGGTCTTTACCGGAAAGGAAAGATCCAACTACGGCAAACACGAGTCTCCCTGGGTTATGCTCGGGCCGCTGGTGATCTTAGCTGTATTTGCCTTAGGATTCGGCTATGTGGCGCAAGAGGACTTCTACAGTTACCTTGACTCCAATTTCGAGCATTACGATCTCAACTTTGTTGAACTTGGCGTAATCGGAGGCCATGCGCTGGAAGGAGAGCACGGCGCTCCTGCCGCGGAAGGCGAGCCTGTCGCTGCTAAAGGAGAGCACGAAGCTGCTGCCGGCGAAGGAGAAGCGGGCGGAGAGGAAGGACCGGGAGAGCCCTGGTACATCCAGATACTGCCAATCATTGTTGCTATTGGCGGCATTCTTACAGCTGCGTTCTTCTACTGGGATAAAGTCAAGAAGTTTGACCCAAGCCAGGTTACAGGTGACAAGGATCCCATTAGGAAATTGCTGCTCAAGGGATACTACCAGCACGAAATCATGACTGGCTGGTTCGCGGAAACTGTAGTCTACGGCACGGCTTTGATCTGCAATACGATCGATATCAAGCTCGTAGACGGCTGGCTGAACTGGCTCTCGGCTTTGGTTTTGGGCTTCGCACAGCATGTAAGAAAGGTTCAGACCGGCATAGTGCAAAACTATGTTACGGCGCTGGTGCTGGGAGTTGTGGTGCTGGTGGTTGTAATTACTCTGGCTAAGGAGGTGGGCCTGGTATGATCTCAAACGCAATCTCGCTATTGATTGCCATTCCCCTTCTGGGGGCGGTGCTATCCTTCTATGCGGGAACCAAGGCCAAATTCGTGGCCCTAATCGCCTCGCTTATACCTTTAGCCCTATCCCTGCAAATGTACATGGAGTTTGACAAAACTTCGAAGATAATGCAGTTTGTGGAGAGCTACAACTGGGTTCCTTCCCTTGGCGTCAAGTACACTGTGGGCATCGACGGCATAGGCTTTCCCTTAGTTCTGCTTTCCACAATAGTATCCGTACTGGTAATAATATACTCCTGGGGAGAGACAAAGAAGCCCAATCAGTACTTTGCCCTGCTTCTGCTCAATGAAGTCGGGGTACTGGGTGTCTTTACATCTTTGGACTTCTTCCTCTTCTACATCTTCTGGGAGATTGTGCTCATACCCATGTTCTTCCTAATTGGATCGTGGGGCGGACCGAGAAAGGACTACGCTGCAGTCAAGTTCTTCATCTACACCCACGTGGCAAGCCTGGTGATGCTGCTGGCTATCTTCGCCCTGTACTTCACCTACCAGATGCCCGACGGGTCGAGAACTTTCGACATGCTGACCTTGCTGGCAGCAACTGCAGACAAGACCATATTCCCAACAAGCATGCTCAATATCATCTTCGCCGGACTGCTCCTGGGATTTCTGGTCAAGATGCCTGCCTTCCCCTTCCATACCTGGCTGCCGGATGCCCACGTAGAGGCGCCCACCGCCGGTTCGGTCGTGCTGGCAGCTCTGCTGCTTAAAATGGGCGGATACGGTCTCTTCCGGGTCATATTGCCCATGCTCCCCCACGTCGATAAGGCATTCGTGACCATCATCGCTATCATCGCGGTGATATCCATCGTCTACGGAGCCTTCATGGCGCTGGCACAGAAGGATATCAAGAAGCTGGTAGCATACTCATCCGTCAGCCACATGGGCTTTGTTACACTCGGTGCTGTGGCCTTCACCTGGATGTCGGTTACCGGAGCCATGTTCCAGCAGTTCTCGCACGGCATCATCACCTGCGTCCTGTTCATGTCCGCCGGTACCATCCAGCACGTGGTGGGGACCAGGGTTATTGCCGATCTCGGTGGCCTGGCTGATCGTATGCCCAAGTTCGCAGTCATCATGATGGCTGGATTCATGGCCTCCCTGGGACTGCCGGGCATGAGCGGTTTCGTGGCCGAGTTCATGGTTCTGACCGGGTCGTTTGCAACGCTGCCGGTCTACACCATGATCGTAGTCTTCCTGAGCATAGTGACAACGGCTGCTTATCACCTCTGGGCCCTGCAAAAGGCTATGTTCGGACCGATATTGAAGAAGTACATGAATGTGCATGAACCGCATGCCTACGAGCTGTTCTCCATGGCCATGATCATAGTTCTCTCTTTGATCTTCGGTCTACAACCCGGTCTGATCACGGATATAATGGGAACAGCGGCAACTCAGGTCATGGAGCCTGTAATGACTCTGACAGAGATGGGGGTGATCTGAAGTGGAATTTTCACACTACGCACCCCTCTGGGGAGAAGCGCTACTAACATTCCTGGCAGTGCTCGTGGTACTGCTGGGATCCCTGATGAAGAACAGCGTCAAGCTCATGGGATACCTGAGCGCAGCCGGACTGGTGGCAGCTCTGGCGCTGGTGGCCTCCAATTTGACCATCAAGCCGACTCTGTTCTTCTTTGATACCATCTCGGTTGATGCCCTGTCTCAGTTCTTCAAGGTCGTCTTCCTGGTGGTATCGCTGCTGGTAGTGATAGCCTCCATGTCCAAGTACACGGGAAAGGGCGCAGACGAGTACTTCGCACTGCTGCTCTTTGCCACCGTGGGCATGATGGTGGTCTCCAGCTCCGTTGACATCATCACCCTGTTCGTGGGCTTCGAGCTGGCCAGCCTGTCCACCTATGCCCTGGCAGCCTTTGATAGAAGCCGGAAGAACCTGGAAGCGGCCATGAAGTATTTCATCTTCGGCTCTGTCGCTTCTGCGTTCATGCTCTTCGGCTTCTCGCTGCTCTACGGCATGGCAGGATCTACTCATCTCGTAGATATCGCTGCAGCCTCCCTGGCTAACTTTGGCCCGGCAACGCTGGTGGCTCTGCTCTTCGTCATCGTGGGTTTTGGCTTCAAGATGGCACTGGTGCCCTTCCATATGTGGGCTCCCGATACCTACGAGGGCGCACCGCCCCTGGTCTCGGCCCTGTTGGCTGCCGGCTCCAAGAAGATGGGCTTTGTCGCCGCCTTCAGGGTAATTCTCATTGCCCTGGTGGCTCTGCGCATGGAATGGTACATGGCCTTCGCCATGCTTGCGGCAGTGACCATGACGCTCGGTAACCTGGCGGCCTGCTGGCAAAACAATGTGCGGCGCATACTGGCATACTCTTCCATCGCTCAGGCGGGCTACATTGCCATCGCCTTTGTCGTGGTGGGTGCAGCTTATGGAGCAGCACCGGTTAATGTGCTGAACATGGGGCCGATTCGAGCCGATCAGCTGGGCATTGCCGGCGCGCTGCTGCTCATCCTGGGACACGCTCTCATGAAGACGGGAGCCTTCATAGGCACGGCATTGGTCGCGAGCAATGTGTCCAAGGGAAGCGAAACCGACCCAGATGACATATCCAACTATGCCGGTCTTGCTAAAAGGGCGCCCATAACCGCGTTTTGCATGCTCATCTTCATGTTTGCGCTGGCGGGCATACCCCCCACGGCGGGATACATCGGCAAGTTCGTGCTCTTCAGCTCGGCCATTTATTCCGGCCTGGTCTGGCTGGCAGTGCTGGCCATCCTCAACAGCGCTCTGTCGCTGGTGTACTACCTGAGGATCATCAGCTACATGTACCTCAAGGAAGCAGCCGGCCCCAAGATCAAAGAGCAGAAAGGATATGTGGTAGCGCTCGTCCTGACCCTTTTGGCAGTGGTCTGGATCGGTGTCTTCCCAGAGGCATTCATCAACTGGGCAATGCAGGCAGCAGCAGTTCTGCTGCCTCAATAAAATTTTTGCTTTTAAATTTTTTCGGCTTTTTGGTTTTGCTATTTTCCGCCTCGATTTTTCCACTTGGTTTGAATATCTCAACGATTATATTGAACCTAAACTCCGGCCCTTTTAATAACCAGGTTAGCCTCGATGGGAATTCCAATCTTCATCTTCACCAGGATCGTTCTCTGTTTTTTTGATATCTCCGTTAACCTCCATTTGCCGCCGACTTTAACTGCCCTGAGCTTTGCCAGTTCCAAGAGAATCTCTTCAATGGATTTTTTATCAAGCAGCTCCGACACCCTGGCCTTTCTAAGCAATATCGCTCTCATGATCAACGATACGAAGAAAATGAATAGCAAGCCCTGAAGCGTTTCAATCTTATGTAGGTCTAAGAGGCATAGCCTCAAGCTCATTCTTCAGATCATCAAACTTCTTCTGGTAGCGTGCCAGTTTTGCTCTTTCAGTTGCTTGCCACGCGATACGAGACTATGAGTACTATCATCACATCGAACCTGTCATTTTCCGATTGGGTGAAGGTATTTCATGATCGGACTCTAACGGCGGCAATTCTCGATAAGATTACCCATCAAGCATTGATATTGAACATGAACGGAAAGAGCTTCAGAAGAAGGTAGCGAGACGTGAACTATATACATGATGATAATGATTAGTCGCTCAAGAGTGGATCAAAATCGGATTGGCGTGAGGGGTCAAATTCGAATTGGCGGATACATCTGTCTCTGCCAGCCTGGCCACGGCATAGGCCGGGAACACGTCGGATATTTCTGCCCCGTATTTCTCCGAGAGCCGCAGGCACTCCAGACCCAGGAATGCCGCCGCCTCCGCGATCAGCCCCTCGCCGATCCCCGCCGCCGCCACCTTTGTCAGGCCGTGCTTCTCCGCCTGTCTTTTCATGGCCGCCACCAGAATGCTCTTCTGCCTCTCGCTGGCCTGCTCGGCTATAGCCAAAGCCAGAGCCTCGCCGATCTCCTCCAGGTCGGCACACACAGTACGCGCCAGCCGGCGCAGCGCTGCCTCGCGATCCGTTCCTGCTCCGTCCGGCGTTTCGCATGAATAGCGCTCCTCAGATATCCGGCCCAGAGCTAAGTAGGCGTCGGCCATGATGGCGAAGAGTTCTGGCGCAAGCGGCACCTTTTGTCCTCCCATCATGGCCACGGGCAGCAGGGCATCCAGTCGCGTTCTTAACAGGCCCATGTAGACCAGCTCGCCCCTGGCCAGGCGCAAAAAGTCCGTCTTCGCTGCCATCGCTTCTACCTTAATGGGGATGAGGTCGGTGGTGGTGCTGCCCATGTCCACAAAGAGGCATTCACCAATCTCGCGTGCCAGCAGGGCCGCGGAGGCTGACCAGTTGGCCGCAGCCAGCTCCAGCGGATCGGTCCAGGCAAATCCGCTCGCGCCCCAGAAGTAGACGGGGCAGGAGAAAGCCCGCTTCACTGCGGTTGTCAGTTTCTCGATGCCTTCTCTCTTGCAGGAGAAGCAGTCGGCCAATTCACCCGTAATGACGACTGCCACGGCCTGCGGCCCCCGCAAGGCAAAGAGGCCCAGCACATCGTCCAGGGGCGCATGCTTCCAGAGGGGAAGGTAGACGCTTTTTGCAAATAGCCCGTCCGAGCTTGCGGCTTTGGTGTTGGCCCCACCGATATCCAGGCCCAGGATCATTGCGGCTCTTAAGACCATTCGAACCATAAAAGCTTTAGGTCGGAAGGTATCTTTAAGCCACCAACTTTCGGAGATCATGATCATGGCTGCCAAGGAGAAGTTTGCTGAGCCCACTTATCTGGAATGTGGATTCGGAGAGCTGGAGTATAAGGTCATAAAGTCGGAGATATGCTGCCGCTGCGGCACCTGCGAGGCCTTCTGCCCCAGAATTGAGCACGTTGAGAACAAGCCCGCTCTGGTAAATTACGATCCCCTCTGTGGCCTGTGCTTCACTTACTGCCCCAGGACCTTCCTGGACATGGGAGCAATGGAGTCCAAGTTATTCGGCCGGACGCGAAATGCGGACGAGGCCCTGGGAATCTACCAGAAGGCCGTTTCCGCTCAGGCCCAGGGGCCGGCGGCCCACGCGCAAGACGGAGGCGTGGCCACCGCCTTGCTGGTGGCGGCTCTGCAGTCGGGCGTGATCGACTGCGCCATTGTCACAGACCGGGATGAAGAATGGAGAACGGTAGCTAGAGTGGCTACCACCGCCGAGGAGATTGTCGCTGCAGCCGGAACCAAGTACACCATCTCCAACAGTGTCCAGGCTGTGAAAGCGGCTCTGGAGAAGGGCTACAAGAAGATCGGCTTTGTGGGCACACCCTGTCAGATTCAGGGGCTACGAAAAGTCATGCTCCTGGAGGAGCCCTACCAGTTTGGTCAGGACAAGATCGCGCTTTTGGTCGGCCTCTTCTGCATGGAGAACTTCGATTACGATGCGCTCATGAAGGGCCTGGTGAAGGGCAAATTCGGGCTTATGCCCAAGGATGTGGCGCGCTTCGAGATCAAGAAGGGCATGTTCCGGGTAATCGACAAGACCGGCAAGGCTCACGAGGTCAAGATCGAGGAGACGGACGCCTTCACATTCGCGGGATGTGGTCCCTGCTTTGACTTTGCCAGCGAGCTGGCCGACATCTCGGTGGGCAGTGTGGGCTCGGGCGAAGGCTGGTCCACCGTTCTCACCCGCACAAATGCCGGCGAGAAGCTCTACGCTGCCACTCTGGCGGCGGGCGGCGTGCAGGAGAAGGCCGTCTCCGAGAAGGGCCTGGCTCTTGCTAAAAAGCTGGCCGCGGGAAAGGTCAAGCGCTTTGAGACTAAATGCGTCGAGATGAATGTGAGCGGCATCATCCGTTAATGATAACAGGAAAAGGACCACTGATTGAATATGCTCTCCGTTGGGCTGGCTGGAAAGCCTAATTCCGGCAAATCCACTTTTTTCAAGGCAGCGACCCTGGTAGAAGTGGATATTGCCAACTATCCGTTTACTACTATCGACGCCAATCACGGCGTTTCCTATGTGCGCGCCCCCTGTCCCTGCCGGGATTTGGGCATCAAGGAAGGCTGTGGCCGCTGCAAGGACGGGCAGCGCTTCATCGCCATCGAGCTGATTGACGTGGCCGGCCTGGTGCCCGATGCTCATTTGGGCAAGGGCCTGGGCAATGAGTTTTTGGATGCTCTGCGCGTAGCGGAAGCTGTAGTTCACGTGCTGGACGCCTCGGGCGGAACGGACCTGGAGGGCAATCCGATCGGGCTCGCCAACCACGATCCCGTCACAGATGTCAAGTTCCTGGAGTACGAGATCAGCATGTGGCTGAACGGCATTCTCAAGCGCAACTGGGACAAGTTGATGAGGAACTACAAGGGCGTGGGTGGCAAACAAGAGCAGGTCCTCATGGAACAGATGGCTGGCGTCGGGGTCTCGGACAGCCAAATCCGTCGTGCTGTGACGGAGATGAAGAAGGATCTGGGAAGCTGGAAAGATGAGGATGTGCTCCGCTTTGCCGGGCTCCTGCGGGCCTACAGCAAACCCATGATTCTGGCCGCCAACAAGATGGACATAGCGCCTCCCGAGTTTGTGAATAAGCTGCTGGCCTTGAAGAACGAGCTGGTAATACCGGTGAGCGGGTCGGCGGAGATTGCGCTACGCATGGCCGAGAAGGCGGGGCTGATCAAGTACAAGCCTGGTGACGCTGATTTTGAGATTGTGGGCCAGCTCAATAAAGCCCAGACGGCGGGCCTGGAGAAGATCCGGGCGCTCATGAAGCAGTACGGCGGAACGGGAGTGCAAAAGTGCATCAACCGGGCCGTATTCGAACTCCTGGATTACATCGTGCTCTATCCGGTGGAGGATGAGGGCAAGTTCACAGACCGAAAAGGCGTGATCCTGCCCGATGCTTTCCTCATGAAGCGGGGCAGCACGGCGCGCGACCTGGCCTTCCGGGTGCATTCGGACATCGGGGAGAGCTTCCTCTTTGCCATCGATGCCAAGACCAAGATGAGGCTGGGCGAGAAGCACGAGCTGAAGGACGGGGATGTCATAAAGATAGTGTCGACGAAATAAGCAAAAAGACTAATGCGGCATCTTTTTAGATAGACCATCCGCGATACAGGGCTGGCACTCGCCTGGGATTGCTCCGGAGTCTGAAGATGGCAGGAGCAATCTTTGTGCTCTCTTCAGACCTATTTTTATGTCACCCAATAAATCACTGCTTCTGTTAAACTTCCCCTCTCTTGGGCAGGTCTTGCAGTCGGATTCCCGCAAGATGCTCTCCCACTCTTCTGCAGTTAGATTCGTGGTAATTCTCATGCAAGCCTCTTTGATCAGATCCTCTGTAGATACGGGCCAAATGCGAGCAGTGTTGTCACGGCTGGCGGTAGCGACCTTTTGGCCATCAGGGCTGAATGCCACTGAGTACACCTCGTCCTCGTGAGGCAGCTTGTGGAGCTCCTGACCGCTTTGCACATCCCAAATGCGGGCAGTCTTGTCACGGCTGGCGGTAGCGACCTTTTGGCCGTCCGGGCTGAATGCTACTGAGTTCACCGAGCCCTCGTGAGGCAGCTTGTGGAGCTCCTGGCCGCTTTGCACATCCCAAATGCGGGCAGTATTGTCACGGCTGGCGGTAGCGACCTTTTGGCCATCCGGGCTGAATGCTACAGAGTTCACCGGACCCTCGTGAGGCAGCCTGTGGAGCTCCTGGCCACTTTGCACATCCCAAATGCGGGCAGTCTTGTCATAGCTGGCAGTAGCCACTTTTTGGCCGTTCTTGCTGAATGCCACTGAGTTCACTGAGTCATCGTGAGGCAGCTTGTGGAGCTCCTGACCGCTTTGCACATCCCAAATGCGGGCAGTCTTGTCACCGCTGGCGGTAGCGACTTTTTGGCCGTTCTTGCTGAATGCCACTGAGTACACCTCGTCCTCGTGAGGCAGCTTGTGGAGCTCCTGGCCGCTTTGCACATCCCAAATGCGGGCAGTATTGTCACGGCTGGCGGTAGCGACCTTTTGGCCGTCCGGGCCGAATGCCACAGAGTACACCCAACCTTCGTGAGGCAGCTTGTGGAGCTCCTGGCCACTTTGCACATTCCAAATGTGGGCAGTGTTGTCACCGCTGGCAGTAGCGACTTTTTTGCCATCCGGGCTGAATAACACTGAGAACACCACGTCCTCGTGAGGCAGTTTGTGGAGCTCCTGGCCACTTTGCACATCCCAAATGCGGGCAGTCTTGTCACCGCTGGCGGTAGCGACTTTTTTACCGTCCTGGCTGAATAACACTGAGAACACCTCGTCCTCGTGAGGTAGCTTGTGAAGCTCCTGGCCACTTTGCACATCCCAAATGCGGGCAGTATTGTCACTGCTGGCGGTAGCGACTTTTTGGCCGTCCGGGCCGAATGCCACAGAGTACACCCAACCTTCGTGAGGCAGCTTGTGAAGCTCCTGGCCGCTTTGCACATCCCAAATGCGTGCAGTCTTGTCACCGCTGGCGGTAGCGACTTTTTGGCCGTCCGGGCTGAATAACACTGAGAACACCGAGCCCTCATCAGGCAGTTTGTGGAGTTCATGGCCACTTTGCACATCCCAAATGCGTGCAGTCTTGTCACCGCTGGCGGTAGCGACTTTTTGGCCGTTCGGGCTGAATGCCGCTGAGTTCACCGGGCCCTCGTGAGGCAGCCTGTGTTGCTCCTGGCCGCTTTGCACATCCCAAATACGGGCAGTCTTGTCACCGCTGGCGGTAGCGACTTTTTGGCCGTCCATGCTGAATGCTACTGAGTTCACCGGGCCCTCGTGAGGCAGCTTGTGGAGCTCCTGGCCACTTTGCACATCCCAAATGCGGGCAGTCTTGTCACCGCTGGCGGTAGCGACTTTTTGGCCGTCCATGCTGAATGCTACTGAGTTCACCGGGCCCTCGTGAGGCAGCTTGTGGAGCTCCTGGCCACTTTGCACATCCCAAATGCGGG
>Ga0247842_10000505_pt1 | contig 80056 bp, 69 predicted proteins | sample LaCruzMarch2015__3_FD_192411 | JGI IMG/M metagenome (GOLD analysis project Ga0247842, IMG submission 192411) | Freshwater microbial communities from meromictic Lake La Cruz, Castile-La Mancha, Spain - LaCruzMarch2015_19m | ecosystem: Environmental > Aquatic > Freshwater > Lake | place: Spain... | reverse complement strand
TTTCGCTTGAAAGGTCAAGAACCATAAGAACATCCTTTCCATGACGCATGGCCAGATTGACCGAACCAGCAAGCCTGGATTTTGAATCAGGTTTTACGCTTACCTGGTCAATCAGAATTTCAACATCATGGATTTTGTACCGGTCTAATTGAAGTCCATGACTGATCTCCTTAACTTCCCCATCGATACGCACATTGAGAAATCCCTGTTTGCGGATTTGTTCAAACAATTCACGGTAATGCCCTTTACGTCCTTTGACCACCGGTGCCAGAATCAGGATGTTTTTTCCTGAATAGTTCGAAATGATCAAATCCACAATCTGCTGTTCACTGTACCTGACCATTTGCTCCCCGGTGATGTATGAATGGGCATCGGCAGCCCGTGCAAAAAGAAGCCGCATGAAATCATAAATCTCTGTGATGGTGCCCACGGTTGAACGCGGATTCCTGTTCGTTGATTTCTGTTCAATGGATATAACAGGGCTAAGTCCGTTGATTTTATCAACATCAGGTCTTTCCAGATTGCCGATGAATTGCCTGGCATAGGCCGAAAAGGTCTCCATGTAGCGCCGCTGGCCTTCGGCATATATGGTGTCGAAGGCAAGCGACGATTTTCCACTGCCACTTAACCCGGTGAAAACTACCAGTTTGTGCCGGGGAATGACCAGGTCGATATTTTTCAGATTGTGAACCCTGGCACCGAAAACTTCCAAATGCTCTTCCACAGGAGTCGCCAAAAGCAATATAATTAGTGAACTTCGTTGATTTTCAGCGTATCATGAAAAAAAGTTTCATGCAGCGGATTTTTTTTCATCAGTGCTTCATAATTCAATGCACCCTCGACCGGGATTTTAAAGATGTAAATTTTCCTGGACTTGTTTGGAAGCGTATAACTCTGGATCCATGGATTCATCTCCCGCAGAATCCGATAGTTTATCGCAAGGCGCTTGGCAAAATCAGGCAGGTTGGATATGGTGCTGTCAATGGCTAAAAGCCGGGAGGGAATCTCGGGGTAAAAATCAGCCTGGCGAAGGTAAAACCCATAGCGTACAGGATGGTTGTAAACCTCTTTCATGGCTATGATGCGAAAAATATAACGGGCTGTCTCCTCGTTGAGATACAGGTCATAATAATCGGCCACACCCTGTTTATCCAAGGCCTTGTCAAGTCCATCCAATCCCCGGTTGTAGGAGGCGGCCACAAGGGTCCAGTTGTTGAATTTTTTGAAAGCATCTTTGAAATAATCACATGCAGCCTGGGTTGACTTCTCCATATTGTAGCGTTCATCTACATTGTCATTTATTTCCAGGTCATAACTCAGTCCGGTTGGCTTGATGAATTGCCAGTATCCTTCAGCACCTGCAGGTGAAACGACATTGGCGAGATTACTTTCAGCAAGGGCAAGGAATTTGAAATCATCAGGGATCCCGTTCTTTTTCAGAATGGGTTCGATAACCGGGAACCACCGGTTTGCGCGCTTGAACATCAGCATCGTCGAAGTGTGCATGAATGTGTTGGCCATGATCTCACGCTCAAAGGCCTCCTTAACATAAAACAAATCCTGAGGGATCTCTTGTCCGGCAAAACTGGCCTTTGCAGGAGCAGCAGGTGCGAATATCTTCATGTGTCTGGAAAAAAGACCTTTGTATTCTTTGTCCTGGTTTTTTACATCCAAAACGGCGCAGAGAGATAAAGTACATGCCAAAATCAGTCCTAAACCACCCAGAAAATAATATCCTTTTTTTGTCATTTTCATCATATTAAAATGGACTTACCACCTCATTGAACCGTGGAGAAACCTTATCTTTATCGGAGATCATCGGATGATCAATACCCCAGTTGATATTCAGGTCAGGATCATTCCATAGAATGCTGCCTTCAGATACTTTACTGTACACATTGGTGCATTTATAAAAGAAGATGGTATCATCCTCCAGGGTGGCAAACCCATGTGCAAATCCGGGAGGGATCCAATACATCCATTTATTTTGACCAGAAAGTACAATTGATTCCCATTTTCCATATGTTGGAGATTCTTTCCTGATATCCACGGCCACATCAAGCACTGAACCACGCATTACACGCACCAGCTTGCCCTGCGCGAATGGAGGAGCCTGGTAATGAAGCCCCCGGAGAACATCCTTTTTGGACTTGGACTCATTGTCCTGCATGAACTTCAAATCAAGCCCAACCTGCAGGAGTTTGTCATAATTAAAGGATTCGAAAAAATATCCGCGTTCATCTTCAAATACATCCGGTTTGATGATCAACAGCCCTTCCAGGGGAGTCTTAATAATTTCCATATATCGTTATCTTTTCACGCATGACGTAATTTACAAATGAATGCACTCCCCGTAAGCCTGAGCAACGGCCTCCATGATCGCTTCCGACATGGTAGGATGAGGATGAACTGATTCAATGATCTCCTTGCCGGTAGTTTCAAGTTTCCTTGCAACAACAACTTCCGCGATCATCTCCGTTACATTGTCCCCAATCATATGGGCGCCAAGCCATTCACCGTATTTTTTATCAAAAATCACCTTGATAAAGCCATCCCGGGCTCCTGATGCAGTGGCTTTTCCAGAGGCTGTAAATGGGAATTTCCCAACCAATATCTCATAACCGGCCTCTTTTGCAGCTTTCTCTGTCATGCCTACCGATGCAATTTCCGGATGGGTGTATGTACATCCGGGGATATTGCCGTAATCAAGCGGTTCAACGTGCTTTCCAGCAATCTTCTCTACGCAGATGATCCCTTCATGTGAGGCAACATGTGCGAGGGCAGGACCATGAACAATATCGCCAATGGCATAAAAACCTTCGATGTTGGTCTTGTAATAGTCATCAACGATCACCTTGCCCCGTTCGGTCAGGATGCCGGTTTCTTCAAGGCCGATTCCTTCAATATTCGTTGCAATACCCACGGCGGATAAAACAACATCACATTCAATGATTTCATCTCCCTTTTTGGTCCTGATAAGAACGTTACATCCTTCTCCTGAACTGTCAATCGATTCCACTGAAACCCCGGTCATTACTTTCATCCCGGCTTTTTTAAATGAACGTTCAAGCGCCTTTGAAACATCTTCATCTTCAACAGGGACGATGTTTGGCAAAACTTCAACGAGAGATACCTTTGTTCCAAGTGTATGATAAAACCAGGCGAACTCAGAACCGATTGCGCCGGAACCCACCACAACCATCGACCTGGGCTGGGATGGCAGTGTCATCGCTTCACGGTACCCGATAATCTTTTTGCCATCCTGTTTGAGGTTTGGCAATTCGCGCGACCTTGCTCCGGTGGCGAGAATAATATGATTGGCTGTATATTCCGTTTTTGTTCCTGAGTCATCTGTCACCTCAACGATTTTTCCTGGCTTTACCTTTCCAAATCCCTGGATATGTTCGATTTTATTCTTTTTAAGAAGGAATTGAATTCCTTTGCTCATCTGATCAGCAACATCACGGCTGCGTTTAACAATAGCCGGAAAATCTGCATGGGCCTCACCTGCAACAATCCCATATTCAGAAGCATGGTGAAGGTACTGGAAAACAGAGGCACTTTTAAGCAAGGCTTTTGTAGGAATGCATCCCCAGTTGAGGCAAATTCCTCCCAGTTCAGCACGTTCGACGACACCGACTTTGAAACCCAGCTGGGCTGCACGGATCGCAGCAACATAACCGCCCGGGCCACTACCTATGACAATGATATCGTATTTCATTTTTCTGATTTTTATGGAATTCGCAAAGATAGTAAAATATCATGTGGATGCATGAACACCACCAACCCTAAGTCTTGGAAATAAAAGAGAATTCCACCATCCCAACCAATAAATGGGATGATGGAATCAGTTTCAATGATATTTTACGCCACCGGCCTCTATCCGATGAAAAGTCCCTCAATTCTAACTTTAAAACTTCCATCGGGTAACCGGGTGATGGCATTTACCAAACCACTGTGCCGCCACTGCAACATACATCGGCGGGGCAGAAACCAGTACCTCCGGCCCAGCTCAATCTTTTCCTTCGATTCCTTGATGATTCCTTCATAACCCTGCGCAACATAATACCCGATATCCACAAATCCTTCAGCCCTTGGCCTGAGTGGCCCGGTAACCCACCAGTTGATTACCCCATTCCTGGGATCAGAATCGGTCACGACACCGCAATGGGTGATGGGGCATCCGCACGACATTCCCATCGGACGGCCAATCATGACATCTCCTTTCTTTACACCAAGTTCCTTAATAAGTTGCGGATTATAGGGCAGGATGGTCTCCCTTGGTCCTGGCTCATTGTCAAAGGAATCAAGGATGAAATCAAAATCCCGTTTCAGATGATCTTTCCAGTTCATCTTTTCACCCATCTGACCGGCATCTTTGCAATTAATGCAATTGGAGGCACTTTTGGATTCCGATCCGTTGGGCTTTATGTGGATGCAAAGCTTTATTTTGGCTTCCGACTTGTCCACTGCTTCAGCGAATTCCTCACAGGTTTTATAACCACATACCCCGCAGTTGAGTTGCGGTAATAAACCGAAGGTTTTACTTTCTTTTACTACTGTTTCCATCTTTATTTTCGTTTTTCATTGTTAACTGCAAAAATTTGAATTTGTAGAAAATATGGAGGTCAAACTGTTTAAAACACCCCTCAGGGAGTGAATGAAAACCTCGACGTCATTTTCTGAGGTAAACCGGCCCATACTCACCCTGATCGCCCCCCTTGCCTCCAGGGGATTGAGTCCGATAGCCTGGAGCACATGCGAAGTATTGTGCGACTTATCATTGGAAGAGCAGGCCGATCCTGCTGAAACAGCAATGCCCATCTCATCGAGCAAAAGAAGCAACCGGATGGTTTCACCCTCCAGGCCATGAAAACTAAAACTCAGATGACCAGGTAACCGCAATTCGGGATGTCCATTGATGTAAAAGCTTTCATATTCCGACTGTAGCACCCGGACTAGTTTTTCCCGGAGAAAGGTTAACCGGGCTGCTTCATGATTCATTTCATGAAGGCAAAGTTCAGCAGCCCTGGCAAATCCCACAATGGCCGGAATGTTTTCGGTGGATGACCGTAAACCAGACTCCTGACCGCCTCCATGCAAAAGAGGAACTATGTTGACTCCTTTCCTGATATATAAAGCCCCAATGCCTTTTGGGCCGTAGATTTTGTGGGAATTGATCGTGAGCAGGTCCATCCCCGTTTTGTCCGCATCGACCGGGATTTTTCCGAATGACTGACAGGCATCGGAATGAAAGTAGACCTGGTTTTCTTTGCAGATCCGGCTGATCTCCTCAATGGGTTCGATGGTGCCAATTTCATTGTTGGCGTGCATGACCGAAACGAGGATGGTTTTTGGATTTATGGACTGTTTCAGTGCAAAAATATCGACCATTCCATCTGAATCGACCGGCAGGTATGTCACGAAAAAACCCTCATCGGTAAGCCAGTTGCAGGTATTCAGGATGCAGTCATGTTCAATGGCTGAAACGATGATGTGCCTGCCTTTATGACGGTTTGCCCTTGCGATGCTTTTCAACGCCCAGTTATTGGATTCTGTTCCGCTGGAGGTGAAATATACCTCACTGGTTTCTGCCCCGATGCAACGGGCAATTGTTGCCCTGGAATTTTCCATTAACTCCTTTGCCTGGGTGCCAAAATGATGGAGACTTGAGGCATTCCCGTATACTTGGGTGAAACCAGGGAGCATAGCCTGGATCACCCTTTCGTCAACACTGGTTGTTGCTGCGTTATCCAGATATATTCCTTTTTTCAGCATAGTTTTATTATTCACCAACATAAAAGAGCTCCTGATCGAGCGTGCGGAGAACCCCGAAATGATTTTTCGCACCGATCTCTTTTTTCCCTACACAGATGGTGCATGTTCCCACGGGAGGGTTTCCCCTGAGAAACATGGGGAACTCCACCTCAGGGGTTTTAAGGATTTGTTTTACAATGGGATCGATCCCGATGCCGTACAAAGCATTGCTTTCCACGACCGTTATCCCTTTGGCCGATTCAAGCACGCGATACCGGAACACCTCCCTCTCCGCCTGCGAAATGAGATCGATTTTTGTGATCACACTGATATCGGCCAATGTGAGCATCGGCCCGATTTTCCTGGGAAGATTCATGCCGCTTGTCGCTTCAAGGACAACAATACCCAATGAATTTTCTACATAGGGAGAACAGCGTAGACAAAGTCCGGCTGTTTCGACAAAAAGATAGCTTGCCCCCGACCTCTCCGCCCATTCAACAGCCTCATCCAGCACCACTACATTGCAGTGGTCGGGACACAACTCTCCCGAATAGATTTTCTTAACCGGGATACCAAATTCCTTTTGAATGATGGTATCGTCATCAGCATAAAGAACATCGATTTTAAGATAGGCTGTTTTAATCAGCCTCGTAGCCATACGCTTCAATATCTGCCTGATTACGGTAGTTTTTCCACAGGTTGGAGGACCGGCAAAAATTACGAGTTTCATATAGTCATATTAAAAGGTTAACACTTTAAAACTATCCTTGAACACAGATTCGGTAAGCTCATCGCCCGACCGGATGATCTGCCTGAAATCAAGCATCATGTCATCGATCTGTTTCATTTTAGTCGCAACATTCTTCTCCTCCAGGCGGGTGGTGATCAGTTGTTGCATCGCCCCGTTTTTCATAACGATTCTGAAATCCGACATAAGGGCAATACAGGGGTCGTGCGTGACGAAGACAAATATTTTTTTATACCGCTTCAGTAGTTCAAGCGCCTTTGAACGATGGATCCCCGCATTTTCGATCTCATCCAGCAAAATAATAGGAGAATTGCCGATGACAACAGCATCTGCAATAAGCAATGACCTGGTCTGCCCACCCGACAATTCAGTCATTCCGATGTCCCTGATGATGGCTTCCCCGGTAAGTTCATTGGCAAAATTAAGCGTCTCGGTGATGATCGATTCAACATCCTTTGCTCCTCGTACGGTGGCATGAATTGTGAGAAATTCTTGAACAGGCAGATCGCTCAGGAAATTCGTGTGTTGTGAAATCAAGGCGATGGGGTGATTTGAGGGATCGAAGATAAAATCCTCCGGTACAGGTTCATCATTGATGGTTACCCGCCTGCCCGATGGCGTGTTTTGATTGGCAAAAAGTTCGATATCGTTGATCAGGGTCGTCTTGCCGCAACCTGTTGGTCCGACAATGCTGACAATGTCTCCAACCTCCATGCTGAATTCGTTTACCTTCTCAGCCGAACCATCTTTTCCAAAGCCTCCGTAGAGGGTGATTTTGTTTACATCCATGGTCAATTTAATTTTTTACAAAAATATACACTATGTCCACCATTTTAGTGTACATTTGTCCAAAAGATTCAATACTGGGACATTAAATTTTACATACCCTAACATTAAAAAATATGGATTCAGTTGAAAATAGGGACCACCTTTTCAATTGCAAAAGTTGCGTTTTAAATACGCTAACAGGCTTTTATTTAAGTGAAAGTGAACGGAGTGATATTTGCGGCAGTGCAAACCAGTTGCACTTTAAAAAGGGAGAGGTGATTTTAAAGCAGGGTGCAAATTCAACCAGCATTGGTTTTCTTCACAAGGGGATTGTAAAATTCACCTATCAGAAGGATCTGAAAAAATGTTATATCATGACGGTGGTTTCAGGTCCCAAACTGATCGGACAGGCGAATTTATTCTTTAAGGAGAAAAATATTTTTTCGATCATTGCGGTCGAGGATTGTGATATCTGCTTTTTAGACAGCCGGAAAGTATTAGATACACTGGTAAATCATGGTAAGTTCCTTCTGGCCATGGTTGAGCGGTCGTCTGACATGTTTCAGTCTTCCATTTTCAATTTCATCAGCCTGGCGCACAATCATGTACATGGCCGGATTGCGGATATCCTGATTTTTCTATGGGAAAATGTATACCGGAATTCGGAATATGAATTTACAATGACAAGAAAGGAGATCGCCGAATTTGCTGCCTGTTCCCACGAAAATGTTATCTCTGTGTTATCTACTTACAACAAAGAGGGGCTGATAGGTTTTGAAGGAAGAAAAATCATCATCAAGGATTTAAACAAGTTAAAGGAAATCAGTAAAAACGGATAACCCATTTGCCATGCTCTCTCAGAAAACACGATATGCAATGGTTGCACTCACTAGGCTTGCCCGTGAATATGGGAAAGGGCCCATGTTGATCAGTGACCTGGCGAAAAGTGAAAAACTCCCGCAAAGGTTTCTCGAAAACATTTTGCTGGAATTGAAGAAAATAGGAATCCTGGGAAGCAAATTAGGAAAAGCAGGTGGTTATTTCCTGCTGCGGCAACCCAAAGATGTCAATCTGGCTGAAATTGTGCGCCAATTTGAAGGCCCCATTGCATTGTTATCATGCGTGTCAGAAAAAGCATACCAATCCTGTGAATTTTGTAAAGATGAGACGGCCTGCAACATCCGGAAGGTATTTAAAGAAATCAGGGACTGTACATTCGAAAAGTTAGAAAATGCAACGCTTGAGACCTTAATCAAGTAGTGTTCGACGATCAATTTTTATCTTTATTTGGAAGCGATTATCTGGACAATACTGTAAATTTGTACCGGAAACCAACCAAAATATCCAGATATGAAAAATGATCCGTCAACAAAAATTTATGAACTGCTCCAGTTCGGCGAATATGGGGATGTCAACCCATCAGTTTGCGATTCTGCCACATTTACCTTCATGCAGGCTAAGACAATGATGGATACCTTTCATGGTGAGTCCGAGGGATGCTTTCTTTATTCCCGCCATTGGAACCCCAGCAACAAATACCTTGCTGATGCACTGGCAGCCATGGAAGGGACCGAATCAGCCTGGGTTACAGCCTCCGGGATGGCTGCCATAACCTGTTCCATTTTGCAGATATGCAGCAGTGGCGACCACATTGTTTGCAGTCTTACAACCTACGGTGGCACCTTTGCCTTCCTATTTAATTATGTGAAGAAATTTAACATTGATGTGACCTTTGTCGATATCACCAACCTCGACCTTGTAAAACAGGCCATTCGCCCCAATACGAAGATGATTTACACTGAGACAATGACCAATCCGTTGCTTCAGATTTCTGACATTCCGGCCCTGGCAAAGATCGCGGATCAAAACAACATCAAACTGGTAGTCGACAATACGTTCACCCCGATGATCGTTGCGCCTCACCGATGGGGAGCGCATGTCGTTGTTTACAGCATGACCAAGTTCATCAATGGCAAAAACGATTGTGTTGCAGGCGCTATTTGTGCCTCCAATGATTTCATAAACTCCCTGAGTGATGTTAATGCAGGGTCAGCCATGTTGCTGGGTCCTGCACTGGATCCTTTGCGATCCTCCAGCATCCTGAAAAACATGCATACACTTCACATTCGCATGAAGCAGCATTCCGTCAATGCCATGTACCTGGCAGGAAAATTTAAGGAAGAGGGTATAAAAATAAACTATCCCGGACTTCCTGGAAATAAGGGTCACAAAAAATTAAAAGAGATGATGGTCCCGGAATTCGGTTTTGGCGGAATAATTGCCATTGACATGGTGACAGCCGAGCGTGCAGCTAAACTGATGGAACTCATGGAACTTGCCGGTGTCGGTTATCTGGCTGTCAGTCTGGGCTATTTTAAAACACTCTTCAGTAACTCGGGAAAGAGTACATCCTCAGAGATTCCGGAAGAGATCCAACAGGAAATGGGATTGTCAGAAGGGCTTGTTCGCTTCTCTGTTGGACTTGACAATGACATTGAAAACACCTGGCAGAAAATCAAGGGCTGTCTTGAAAAAATGTAGGTAAATGCCACTTGACCCAAAAGCCAAAGCCCTGCTTACGGCCATCGCGGCAGCCGGAGAACCAGCCATTGATTCGATTCCTCTGGATGTAGCCCGTGCACAGGTTGAGAAAGGAATGGCACGGATGAATATTCCGGTAATGCCTGTTGGGTTCATAAAAAACACCTCCTTCATGGGTTCGGGAAGGGAGATTCCTGTCAGGATCTATATTCCTGAAGGCGAAGGGCCCTTTCCGGTCATGGTTTTCTTCCATGGCGGGGGATGGGTTTTATTTAGTCTAGATACCTATGACCCCATGTGCACACATATCTGTTCGATGGCAGGATGCATTGTAACTTCGGTCGATTTCAGGCTTTCACCTGAGCATAAATTCCCAGCCGCAATAGATGATTGCCTTGATGCATCACGATGGATTGCAGAACATTGTATGGAGTGGAATGGAGATGCTTCCCGGATTTTTTTATCAGGTGACAGCGCCGGCGGCAACCTGGCAGCGGTTACTGCCTTACGCATCCGCGATGAAGGCGGGCCGGCCATCAAAGGCCAGGTGCTGATCTATCCTGTTACTGATTATTTTCAGCCAGAAAAACCATCGTATGCTGAATTTGCCGATGGCTATAGCCTCACAAGGGATGCCCTGAAGTGGTTTTGGAACATGTATCTCAGCAGCAGTGATGATGCAGCAGATCCCAGAACTTCACCCTTGAGGGCGTCCGGTCTTTCAGGACTTCCGCCTGCACTCGTGATCGTGTCTGCGTACGACCCATTGCGGGATGATGGGATTGCTTACGCGAAACGCCTGGCAGCAGCAGGCGTTTCAGTAAACATGTCATTGTATGAGGATATGATCCATGGATTCATCAGCTATCTTGGAATTTTCCGGCAGGCCACAACAGCCCTCGAAGAAATTTCTGAATGGGTAAGGAAAACCTCGCTACCTGTTTAAGCCGTGCAGGTAAGGTTTCTGTCTCCGAACGCATCATCAATCCTCGTCACGGTAGGCCAGTACTTATCCTCCATTAAGGAGGCAACAGGGAAGGCCGCTTTTTGTCTTGAATAGGGGAGGTTCCATTCATCGGCCGAAACCATTTGCACTGTGTGTGGGGCCTTCATGATCACATTGATCGTTTTATCGGCTTTACCTGATGCGATTTCATCAATTTCTGCCTTGATCATCACCATGGCTTCAATAAACCGGTTAAGTTCAGAGTAGGGTTCGCTCTCCGTGGGTTCAACCATCAAAGTGCCGTGCACAGGGAATGCAACGGTGGGAGCATGGAAACCATAATCCATCAGCCGCTTGGCAATGTCAATGGCCCCGATGCCTGTTTGCCTGCTTATGGTATTGCAGTCAACGATCATTTCGTGGGCACAACGGCCATTCTTTCCTGAATATAGAATCGGGTAATAGGGCTCAAGGCATGATTTGATGTAGTTGGCATTCAGAATGGCCATTTTTGTTGCTTCCGTAAGTCCGCCACCACCCATCAGTTTAATGTAGGCATATGAAATGGTCAGGATAAGCGCACTTCCGTATGGCGCTGATGCAACTGCTGTAATCCCTTCCTGGCCTCCGGTTTCAACACAGACATGCTTTGGGAGATAGGGGGAAAGATGCCTGGCAACAGCGATGGGTCCTTCGCCTGGTCCACCGCCGCCATGAGGAATGGCAAAAGTTTTGTGCAGGTTCAGGTGACACACATCCGCATGGATCATTCCTGGATTGGTCAATCCAACCTGTGCATTCATATTTGCGCCATCCATGTAAACCTGTCCACCGTTGTCATGAATGATCCGGATGATGTCAAGTATCTCTTCCTCGAACACCCCATGTGTTGATGGATAGGTTACCATCAATGTGGATAGGGTATCCTTGTATTGAAATGCTTTTTCGCGAAGGTCATTAAGGTCAATGTTCCCCTTCTCATCACATTTAACAACTATAACCTTCATCCCCGCCATCGCGGCACTGGCAGGATTGGTTCCGTGTGCCGATGAAGGAATGATACAGACATCGCGGTGTCCCTGCCCCTGGGCGATATGGTATTGCCGTATGACCATCAAACCTGCATATTCTCCGGCAGCCCCTGAATTTGGCATGAATGATACAGCGTCAAATCCGGTGATGATCGCCAGGTCCTTCGAAAGTTCCGAGATCAGCAACTGGTACCCTTCAGCCTGGTCTTTTGGAACAAATGGATGGATACCACCAAATTCCGGGTAGCTGAGTGCAAACAATTCAGAAGCGGCATTCAGCTTCATGGTGCATGAACCAAGCGGAATCATGGAGCGGTTCAGCGAAAGATCCTTGATTTCCAGCTTCTTGATGTAACGCATCATCTCTGTTTCAGAATGATAGCTGTTGAAAACCTTTTGTGAAAGATAGTCCGATGTCCGTGTCAGTGTGGAAGGGATCGTTGCAATCATTTCACACTCCTTGGGGTTGCACACGAATTCAACATAAGATTTTCCATTCACCCTGGCAAAGATTCCAACGAGTTTGTTGATATCAGAAAGGGAAGTGGTTTCATCAATGCTGACACCGATGTGTTTTTCGTCAATGTAACGGAGGTTCATCTGGCTTTCCAATGCGGCCGTGCGTATTGGCTCCGCTGAAACGCCCTCGGGCAGTTCGATAAAAACAGTATCGAAAAAATAATCGTTCAATTGTTTGTACCCGTATTTCTGAACTTCCTGCGATAGCACCCCTGCAAGTATGTTAATATGACGGGCAATCTGGCGTAATCCCTTTGGCCCGTGATAAACGCCATACATGCCTGCCATCACAGCCAGAAGAACCTGGGATGTACAAATGTTGGAGGTGGCCTTCTCACGTTTGATGTGTTGTTCCCGCGTCTGGAGGGCCATGCGTAAGGCCCTGTTGCCGTTGGCATCAACCGATACGCCGATGATCCGGCCAGGCATCTGGCGTTTGTATTCATCGCGGGTGGCGAAAAATGCCGCATGCGGACCGCCATAACCCATCGGAATCCCGAAACGCTGGGTAGAGCCAAATACGATGTCGGCACCCCATTCCCCTGGAGGAGTAAGCAAGGTTAAACTTAAGAGATCAGCAGCAACAGCAACCATCGCACCTGCATCATGTGCCTTTTGAACGATGGAAGAATAATCACACACCGCACCATGCTGGTTCGGGTATTGTATCACGCAGCCAAAAACCAAATCATTGAAATTGAACCTATTCTGCTGTCCGATGATCAGCTCAATTCCCAGAGGAATGGCACGTGTACGGATTACATCGATCGATTGGGGAAAGAGGTTTTCGGAAACGAAGAATTGGTTAGCACCTCGCTTAACTGCATCGCGCGACCGACTGTTGAAAAGCATGATCATAGCCTCTGAGGCCGCCGTGCCTTCGTCAAGCAACGATGCATTGGCGATGGGCATGGCCGTCAGGTCACAAATCATGGTCTGGAAATTAAGTAAAGCCTCGAGTCTCCCTTGTGAAATCTCTGCCTGGTATGGAGTGTAGGCCGTGTACCATCCCGGGTTTTCAAGGATGTTCCGCAGGATGACCGCAGGAACAATGGTATCATAGTATCCCAGTCCGATAAAACTTTTATATAATTTGTTTTTTGCCCCGAGGGATTTGATATGGTTGAGATATTGGTATTCATTCATCCCATTCGGAAGATTTAACGGTTCCTTCATCCGGATGGAGGATGGAACCGTTTGATCTATAAGTTGATCGATGGAGCGAACACCGACTTTTTCAAGCATCTTGGTAATCTCATCGCCGAATGGCCCGTTGTGTCTTCTTGCAAAGTTGTTGACGATCATATGGAAGGAGTTTGAGGACTACAAGTAGTTGAAAGTTAGTCTTTAATACGCATTTTGTAAAATGAACGGTAAACAAAATACAAGGCAATCGCAAAAAATGCCATACCAATATAATGAGCCACCGGCCTGAAATGAACTGATAACGCAATTTCCATGGCCAGCAATCCGAATAAGGTGGTAAACTTGATAATAGGATTCATGGCAACAGATGAAGTGTCTTTGAATGGATCACCCACAGTATCGCCAACAACGGATGCTGCATGAAGATCAGTTCCTTTTTCTTTCATGTCAACTTCAATGACCTTTTTTGCATTGTCCCATGCACCGCCGGCATTGGCCATAAAAATGGCCTGGTATAAGCCGAAAAATGCAATCGAAATAAGGTAACTGACAAAAAGAGAAACGGGCAATGCGAAATTCAGTTTCTCTTCTCCTGTCATTGATTCTGTCAATCCGGTAGGAGAGGAGAGAAAAGCAAAAGCCAGTGCAAAAGAGAAGATGGCTATGAAGATATTTAACATGCCTTTCTGCGCGTAAAGCGTACATATTTTAACCACCTCTTTGGATTTGGCCGTGTCAGCTTTTTTGGGCGCATCCGGGTCGAGATTGATATTGTTCTTGATATAGGCAACTGCCCTGCTTGCACCGGTAGTCACAGCCTGTATGGATGCCCCGCTGAACCAGTAGATTACAGCGCCTCCCAATAAAAATCCCAGGATTGTATATGGATTCAGTAAGTTCAGAACCTGTTCCGGTTCGATGCCCAGTGATTTTTTGATAACCAGAATCAGCGAAAAGATCATGGTCGTCGCACCAACCACTGCTGTACCGATCAGAACCGGCTTTGCTGTTGCTTTAAATGTATTCCCGGCACCATCATTGGCCTCAAGGTAATGCTTTGATTTCTCAAAATCAGGTTTAAAACCAAAATCTTTTTCTATTTCAGCAGAAATACCTGGAATTTCCTCAATCAGCGACAGCTCATAAATGGATTGTGCGTTATCGGTGACCGGGCCATAACTGTCAACAGCAATCGTCACAGGCCCCATGCCCAACATACCGAATGCAACCAGTCCGAACGCAAAAATTGATGGATAGATCATGAAGTTGCTTAACCCGAATGTACTTGCAAAGTAAGCAATGAACATAAGCAGGAAAAAGACCATTCCTTGCCAGAAAGCGCTGAAATTTCCAGCAACAAGCCCTGATAAGATATTGAGCGAAGCGCCACCTTCCTGTGATGCGACAACCACTTCGTTGACATGGGTCGATTTTGGACTGGTAAAAAGTTTTGTAAACTCAGGGATCAAAGCAGCCCCAAGTGTTCCTGCACTGATGATTACCGAAAGCGTAATCCATAAATCATGAGGAAGATCACTGATGGTCATGTAGCTGATAACAAAAGTCACAGCAATCGAAAGAATCGAAGTGATCCAGACCAGAGAGGTCAGCGGTTTTTCGAAATCGAGGTCATCAACATGGCTGTATCTTGCCTTACTAATGGCGCCATTGATCCAAAATGAAACGATGGAGGTGATGATCATGAAAATCCGCATCACAAAAATCCAGGTGAGTAGTTGAACCTGAATGGCAGGATCGGCCACTGCAAGTACGATGAATGAGATCAAGGCAACACCGGTAACCCCGTATGTTTCAAAACCATCAGCCGTTGGGCCAACACTGTCACCCGCATTGTCGCCTACGCAATCGGCAATCGTGCCAGGGTTTCTGGGGTCATCCTCTCCGATTTTGAAAATCACCTTCATCAGGTCAGAACCAATATCAGCGATTTTTGTGAAGATACCACCTGCAATTCTCAAAGCGGAAGCACCAAGTGATTCACCAATGGCAAATCCGATAAAACTTGCACCGGCATATTCCCCAGGTACAAACATTAAAATGATCAACATCATGATCAACTCCAGTGAAATAAGCACAACGCCAATGCTCATGCCGGCGTTAAGCGGAATTGTCAGAAGTTTGATCGGCTTCCTCTCCAGAGATGCAAAAGCCATTCGTGAATTGGCCAGGGTGTTCATCCTGATGCCAAACCAGGCAACACTATATGAACCCAGAATCCCGATAACCGTCCAGCCCAGAATCATCAAAACACCACCAACACCAAAAGCGGCATCTGAAAGCCATCCGAAATAAAAAGCAACAGCGGAGCCAATAAAAACAAAAAGGATTACTAAAAATTTTCCTTGTTGAATAAGATAGGTCTTCGCTGTTTCAAAAATCACCTGCGCGACATCCAGCATTGATTTATGTGCAGTGATTTTTTTCACTTGAAGAAATTGGAAAAATCCAAAAAATAAACCTGCGATCGTGATGAGAAAACCCCAGTAAAGGAGCGTTTGATCTTTAATCCCGTCAGGAATAACAAGATTTGCTTCGCCTGCCAGTGTCAGAAATGGCAATAGCAAAGCGGAGAGAAGCGTAATGGCTCTTTTCATATGTACCTATTTAATTATTTAGTGTGTTCACAAAAATAGGAAGAATTTCGACAATTCATAGAATTTTTCCACATGTTTTGTCCATTCGGGAAAATTCCCGTAGGTTTGTATGGAGTAAAATGCGATAGAATCAGGTGGAAAAAATCAGGTTGGATATCATTGGAATGTCATATAGCCAGTCACAAAGCGGGGCATACGCGCTCATACTTGGCGAACATGGCGGGAAACGTCGTTTACCTATAATTATCGGAGGATTTGAAGCTCAGGCCATCGCAATTGAACTCGAAAAAATCAGAACACCACGCCCATTGACACATGATCTATTTAAATCATTCGCTGACGTTTATCACATTGAAATATCAGAAGTGGTGATCAACAAATTCAGCGAAGGCGTTTTTTATGCCAAATTAGTTTGTACCGACGGTAAAGAGGAGCAGGAGGTCGATTCCCGTACTTCTGACGCAATCGCATTGGCGCTGCGGTTTAATTGTCCGATATTCACCTATGAAAGTATAATGGTTGCTGCCGGTATTTTGATGGAAGAAGAGTCTGAATTGTTGAAAACGGAGGAACTAAAACCAGAAAATGAACCTGCAGAAGCGGTTAATTATATTGATGCTGAAACATCCGACCTTAGGCAAATGCTTCAACAAGCCATTGAAAATGAAGAATATGAAAAAGCATCGAAAATCCGGGACGAATTGAATAAACGCAAATAACCTTTCACATTTCTTATTTCACTTTTCTAAATCAGCTGCTCATGGCAATTAAGCAACGACTAATTCTCTTGAATTTTTTACAATTTTTTATTTGGGGATCCTGGCTGCTGACGGTAGGTAAATACTGCGATAATACGATGCACTGGTCTTATACTGAGTTCGGCGCCATCTTTTCAACCATGGGTATCGCATCCCTGGTTATGCCGGCCATCGCAGGTATTATTGCCGATCGCTGGATTAACGCAGAACGACTTTATGGGATATTCCACATCATAGCCGCTGTAATCCTTTTTTCGGTTCCTGTCATTAAGGACCCCACCGTCATGTTCTGGGTTATGTTGCTGAACATGATGTTTTACATGCCAACTATTTCGTTGTCAATAACGGTGGCCTATACCTCCCTTGAAGGAAGAAAATTGGATATTATTAAACATTATCCCCCTATTCGAGTTTGGGGAACCATTGGTTTTATTGTTGCACTTTGGATTATTAGCCTTACAGGATTGGGCGCATTGGCTTCACAGTTTTATGTTGCCTCCGCAGCATCACTGGTGCTCGGATTATACGCCTTTACCTTACCTAAATGTCCCCCCTTGGGAAAAGGCCATAAGAGCTCGTTCGTTGAATCCCTTGGATTAAATGCCTTTTCCCTTTTTAAAAATTTCAAAATGGCCCTGTTTTTTATTTTTGCAATGCTATTAGGGGCCTCACTCCAGCTGACAAATGCATATGGTGCGAATTTCCTCGATGATTTTGCACGCATTGACCTATACAAGGACTTGGTTTCTGTAAAATATCCTGAAATTATTATGTCGATCTCCCAAATATCGGAAACCCTGTTTATTTTAACCATCCCATTCTTTATGAAACGATTCGGCATAAAGAAGGTGATGCTCTTCAGTATGATCGCATGGGTGCTCAGATTTGGCCTTTTTGCTTTTGGTAATCCTTCTGAGGGACTCTGGATGATCGTGCTTTCATGCATTATTTATGGAATGGCCTTCGATTTCTTCAATATCTCAGGTTCCCTTTTTGTGGAAACGCAGAGTAAGCCTGAAACCAAAGCCAGCGCCCAGGGGTTGTTTATGATGATGACAAATGGTTTTGGCGCCATCCTTGGAAGCATTCTCAGCGGAATTATTATCGAAGGATATTTCAGGCATGACGGCATCAGCGACTGGAAAGGAATATGGCTTACATTTGCAATCTATTCCTTGGTTGTTGCAGTGGCATTCGCCCTCTTATTCCGACACAAACACGACAAGAACATCGTTGCATCGACGGCCAAACACTGATTTGTTTAATTTCGCTAATTCGCCACCTCGCTTTTAAATATGAAACAATACCTCTCCCTTCTCGAACATGTCCTGGCTACCGGGATTGAAAAACAGGACCGGACTGGTACAGGCACACGAAGCGTTTTTGGATATCAGATGCGGTTTGATTTACGGGAGAATTTTCCATTGATGACCACGAAAAAGCTTCATCTTCGTTCAATTCTGCATGAGTTGCTTTGGTTTCTCCAGGGTGCCACCAATGTTCAATATCTGACCGAAAACAAGGTGACCATTTGGAATGAATGGGCTGATGCCCAGGGGGATCTTGGTCCGGTCTATGGTTACCAATGGCGTTCCTGGCCTAAGCCGGATGGCTCTCATGCTGATCAGATCCGCCAGGTTGCTGAATCGATCCGTAACAATCCTGATTCACGCAGACATATTGTAAGTGCATGGAATGTTGGGTATTTGGACCAAATGGCGTTACCCCCTTGTCATTTACTGTTCCAGTTTTATGTGGCCAATGGGGAACTTTCGTGCCAGATGTACCAGCGTAGTTGCGATATTTTTCTTGGTGTTCCCTTCAACATTGCATCCTATGCTTTACTCACCATGATGATGGCCCAGGCTACAGGACTGAAACCCGGCGAATTCATTCATACCCTTGGAGATGCCCATATTTATCTGAATCATTTGGATCAGGTAAAGCTGCAGCTGACCCGTGAACCTTTGCCTCCGCCTCAAATGGTTATCAATCCTGAAGTGAATGACATCGATGGATTCCGGTTTGAAGATTTTCAATTGATCAATTACCAATCACACCCGCACATCAAAGGGGATATCGCAGTTTAAAATACAGAGGATGATTTCAATCATTGTCGCCATAGCCGAAAACAGGGGCATTGGCAAAAATAATGACCTGCTCTGGCACATTGCAGAGGATTTGAAAAGATTCAAACGCATAACCAGTGGACATCCCGTAATCATGGGAAAACGCACCTTTGAGTCTCTGCCGCGTCGGCCCTTACCCAACCGCAGAAATATTGTGATTACCGATATTCCGGGTGAACAAATTGATGGTTGCGAAATGGCCTATTCAATCGAAGGGGCCGTTGCAAAATGCAATCCTGCAGAAGAAAATTTCATCATCGGTGGCGCCTCGGTCTACCGTCAATTCCTGCCCATCGCCGATCGGCTTTATCTTACGATGGTGCATAAGTCATTCGACGCCGATGTCTTTTTTCCCGACATCGATTTTTCTTTATGGAGCCTTATATCCAGGGAAGATTTTCCAGCGGATGAACTCAATGATTTCTCCTACTCCAATGAAATTTATGACAGAAAGCAATAGTCCTTGCTATTATTAGCCTAAGTTTTTCGCTTTTCCTTTTTTGCAGCCGGAAATAGAATGTTATTCAGAATAAGTCTGTATCCCGGAGAATTTGGATGAAGATTCAGGTTGGTCGGCGGATCCCCGACAAGATGCTGATAATCTTCTGGGTCATGGCCCCCAAGGAAAGTCCAGGTTCCCTTGCCAAAATCTCCGTGAATGTACCGTGCCTCATTTAAAGATTTGGTCTCCCCCAGCAGAATCACGTTTGATTTGATGAATTTTTTATTGAAAGCAGTGGTTTGCCCCATGAAACCGCGAATAAGCGCAACATGATCCTGGCATAACATGCTGGGCACCGGATCCCATTTGGCAGAGAAGTCGAACAGGGTGAAAAAATCGGTCTCCTTCGTCATGCTCTTTGGCCTTGTTTCTGTCACATCAATGGATGAAATTTCATACTCGTATGGATTTGTCGACAGTGTGAATTTTTCAAAAGCAAAACAATTATCATAATTCAGTTTTGCCTGTGCATCGGAATCCGGCCCATCGCCATCAAACATAACATCACAGATATCTATCCCGGCTGCCGACAATGCGACATCGTAACTGTCAGGTGCCGAGCACATTGAAAACAAATATCCGCCTCCCGCAACAAAATCGCGTATGTTCTTGACAACAGCCAGTTTCATTTGCGAAACTTTACTGAATCCAAGTTTTTGTGCACTCTGTTCCTGTGCACTTACATCTTCATGATACCAGGGGAAATTTTTATATGCTGCCCAGAACTTCCCATACTGGCCTGTGAAATCCTCATGATGAAGGTGCAGCCAGTCATACATTGGAAGCACTCCTCCAACGACCTCCTCGTCATATACAATATCAAATGGTATTTCAGCATAGGCAAGAACCAAGGTCACCGCATCGTCCCAGGGGAGTTTGTTTTTGGGTGAGTAAACGGCTATTCTTGGCACTTTATGAAGCTTGATATTTTCCATGTTCACCTGCGGGTCAGAAATCTCAAGGAGAATTGCAGATGCCTGCGCATCGGCAATGATCTGATAACTAATTCCGCGGATCGCGCATTCCGATTCAAATTCCTTGAGATAAGGAAACATAAAACTTCCTCCCCGGTAATTTAACAACCAACTCACCTCCACATCTTTTTGCAATACCCAAAAAGCCAATCCATATGCCTTCAGATGGTTTTTCTGTGTCTCGTCCATTGTGACAAGCAAAAATGCTGCACGGGCCGGGTAACCAATTAAAAGAAATAGGAAAATGAGAAATCCCAACTTCAGATCAAAATGGTGTCTCATGCGATTCATCGTCATTCATTTTCGACATCACGGTGCGTGTTCTTGCTGAACCATCAAACGATGTATTCGAAGGAATCGTGTTAATCGGGGTATAGTCCATCTCCGCATCAACAAATTTTGCATACTTGGATACAAACCTGATCCGGACATCCTTCAGCGGACCATTCCTGTTTTTGGCAATGATGATTTCAGCAACGCCTGAGGTTGAATCACCACTTTCATCCACGTCAATCTTATAATATTCAGGGCGATAGATAAACAACACCATATCGGCATCCTGTTCAATTGAGCCGGATTCACGTAAATCGGAAAGAATCGGTTTGGCTGCCAATGATCGTTTCTCTGAAGCGCGGCTTAACTGCGACAATGCGATTACCGGCAGATCCAGCTCCTTCGCAAGGGTCTTCAACGCCCTGGAAATGCTGCTGATCTCCTGCTCGCGGTTTCCTCTGGTATCCTGGCTCCCCTGCATCAATTGAAGGTAGTCGACAATGACCATCTGTATGTCGTGATGGGCTTTTAAACGGCGGCATTTCGCACGCAGGTCAAAAACGGACAGAGCCGCAGTATCATCGATATAAAGAGGGGCATCAATGAGTGGCGTGATCTTGGTATTCAATTGGGCCCATTCATGATCTTCCATTGAACCCTTGCGCAGTTTTTCCTGCGGAATTTCGGTTTCACTTGACATAAGTCTGGTGACCAGCTGTACCGAAGACATTTCAAGTGAAAATACCGCAACCGGTTTTTTGAAATCTATCGCAGCATTGCGCGCCATGGTTAGCGCGAAGGCACTTTTGCCCATACCGGGGCGCGATGCAATGATCACCAGATCTGATTTCTGCCAGCCTGAGGTAATTCTGTCCAATTCGGTGAATCCGGATCCGACCCCACGTAATTTTCCCTCCTGGTTCCTTCCTGCAGCGATCTCCTTGATGGCCTCCTTGATGATGGATTGCATATCCATGTATGATTTGCCAATGCTGCTTTCACTGATGGAAAAAAGACCTGTTTCAGCCTTATCCAGGAGATCGAATACATCTGTGGTATCCTCATAAGCATCTTTAATAATATCAGAAGAGACCCTGATTAATTCGCGCTGAATGAATTTTTGTAAAATAATCCGGGAATGAAATTCAATATTCGCAGCTGAAGCAACGCGATTGGTAAGCATGGTGATAAAGTAGGGGCCACCTGCAATATCAAGCTCCCCGCACTTTCGCAACTCTTCTGTAACCGTAAGAATATCAACAGGTTCATTTTGTCCAAACAACCGCTGGATCGCAGAGAATATAATCTGGTGACTTTCTTTATAGAACACCTCTGGCTTAAGTACTTCGATGACTTCTGCCAGGCGGTCATTTTCAAGCATCATGGCTCCAAGAACAGCCGCCTCCAGGTCCAAGGCCTGTGGTGGTATCTTCCCATGTTCAAAAACTATTTCATTTACCCCTGTTGCGCGGGTACGCTTTCTGGTATTCTTTTCTTCCATGCGTCAAAAATAGGTCTAATCCGGTTTGAATATTCGGCGCGCCCGAATTTTATTTATCAACAACTACAAGCAACAGGTAAGTGATACATGAACCCATTTATGCCACCAACCGTCATGAAAATCAGGACTTAATAAAAATTGCTCCACGTCCAGACGAAATCCGCCAGAGGAGATTGAGATACCCCCGCTCCCCTGAAAAACCACCCTGGATATTTCACCGGCAGGAATCGTATATACACTGGATCTGTTCAATAAGCCACCCTCCAGCGTGGCATCATACCCAACCAGTTTTCCGGCCATTTTGATGAAAAAAAGGCATTGGAACTTTCTGAGACCTTGCTCCTGAAGCAGCGTCCTTTTAGCCACACCCAGATTGGCAAAATAGGGATTCATCCACCCGGTTCTTAACTGAATTCCCCCGCTAAAGTTTGTATACAGTGTTCCAATGTTACCCACAGAGGAAATGACAAGATCAATGTTCCTTTTCATAAACAGGCCTTTTTCATAAGCAATGGAGTAATTTAATACCAGATCATTCTTGATCTGATACTCCCATCCCAGCGGTTCATTATTCGTTGGAACAGTGTTATGAAATGCCTGCTGAACCCATTCACCATATGAATTTGGACCCATGATTCCCAGGTCAAGTTCGCTTGTCTGCCTGAAGTGCTTCACAGGATCATTGGTGATCTTAAAACTTCCCACGTACAGGTAGGCAGCATAGGGCCGGTCACCGTACAAAATTCCTCCCGTTTTTGTGGTGGAGGGGGTGAACATGTTTTGAACCAATGTTAGGCCATGATAATTTTTTCCAGAGCCCCAATAAGGGACCATCAGTTTGGCCAGCGGATTCATCTGTAACCCAGGTGAAATCAGATCTACCTTGATCCCATTGGTGTAAAAACGGTCGGTATAGTCCAGTATGTCGTTATCAAAGTTTATTCTGAGGATGGATTCACGACTCAGGGTGATCATGGACTGAAATGGTTGGTTTTCAACCGGAGAGATCAGAAATTGTTTATTTACAGGTTCATTGAAATCAAGTTCGATTTTCCCCGACCTTAAATAATTCAATCGTCTGATAAATGTCGAGTCGGAGGATGCGCGGTAGATTCTCTTTTGAGATGTTTCTGCTGATTTTATCCTGATTTTTTTTCTTTTTTTAGGATATTCGAGTAAACTGAATGTTTTTTTTTCTGAAAATGTATCTTTTTCGCTCGCATGCTTATTTATCTGCGGCTTTTGTTTGGCAGGAACTGAGCTATGTGGCTTTTGTTCAAGGGCGAAAGAGGGAGGTGCTTCTTCAACTTCGCTACATCGACTGAAAACCAGTATAAAGAATAATAATCCAATGCAATGTTTCATTATGGTCACAAAGGTAATCAAATACTATTTTTATTAAATTTACACTGCCATGATGGATAGGAAAAGGTTTTTTGCCTCTCTTCTCTTATTTTTTATTTTGAGCCATCTTTATTCTCAAAAGACGATGATGGTAGAGAAGATTGGCACGTCAAGAAAATATTTTTACCATACCGGCGACTATTTGAAACTGAGGGTATCCAAAGAAGACACCTTGTTAAAGGGAAAACTTTGGTCAATCCACGACTCGGTCATATCTGTCGCCGAACTTCGACCATTTGATGTTCGCATCGCAGATATTCATGCTGTTTATAAGCAGTTTGCGTATCCTAAAAAGTTTGCAAAGATCGTGGGAATCGGCAGTGTCGGTATTTTTGCAATCATTGCGCTCAATCATCTTATAAACAATGAACCGGTATTCACGCCTGACATGTTCATCATATCAGGCTCCTTATTGGGAGCAAGCTTGATATCGTTTTCCCTCAGTGAGAAAAAGTGTAAAATAGATGGTCGGTGGAAGGTGAAAATCCTGGATATTGAATTAAATTGACAACAGGATTACCTTCCTATCAATTCCTTGATGAGGTTCGTCATGATGGGTTCAGCGGCACTGGCTGCATTGATGACATGCTTGTGGGTTATTTCAACAATCTTTCCTGGTACACCCAAATCCGAAATAATAGAAATAGCAAAGCATTTCAGCCCCATATGCCGGGCGGCGATCACTTCAGGTACTGTGGACATGCCCACCGCATCTGCTCCAATGGTACGGATATAATGATATTCTGCCGGTGTTTCATAGGTAGGTCCTGAAACGGCTGCATACACCCCCCTTTGAAGCTTTATCTTATTCTTATCAGCAATGGTAAAGGCCAGCTTGATCATATCAAGGTCATAGGCATGCCCCATATCCGGGAACCGGGTGCCGACTTCATTCTCATTTTGGCCAATCAATGGATTGTCTTTCATGAGATTTAGATGATCCTCAATAACCATGATATCACCAACTTCAAAGTCCGGATTTACACCGCCACTTGCATTCGACAGAATGAGCAGCTCAATTCCTAAAAACTTCATGACCCTCACAGGGAAGGTGATTTCCTGCATGGTATAACCTTCATAATAATGAAACCGGCCTTGCATGGCAACGATATTTCTGCCATTCATCGTTCCAAAAATCAATTGCCCGTGATGTCCGTCTACGGTCGAAACAGGGAAGTTGGGAATAAACTCATAGGGGAAGGTTTGCTGGATATCTATCTCATTCACCAACCTGCCCAATCCGGTTCCCAAAATGATTCCGATTTCTGGTTTGAATGAAATCCGGCTTTCAAGATATTCAGTTGTTTCCTTAATTTTTTTTAACATATTCAATTATCTCTTTATCAAATTTTTCTTTGTCTGTTCCATGAAAATCCACCTCAATCGGCACGTAATAGACTGGCAGATTTTTTAAAATCGCACTGATCTCAGGTGATTTCAGCCTCACCATATCTTTTTCTGTGGTTACGATCACTTTTTTGAGGGTGGGAAGATCATGGTACTTCTTTAGCACCTCCTCAATGTCATGCGTTTTATAAGAATGATGGTCTGCAAAATGAACTACAACCAGCTCGCTACACAAACGCGCGAGGTGTTCTCTCAGGGGATAATCGTTTGCAATACCTGTGAATAAAAGGATATTGGTAACTTTAGCTGGAAATGGCTGACTGGTCGTTTCGAAAACCGGCCTGGGATCATCGTACTTGATAAAGGAAAAATATACCCGTTGATGAGGTGCCGGTCGAAGATCTTCCAGGATTCTTCGCCTTGTGATCGGGGAGAAAATTTTTGGTGTTTTCGTCACAACAATAATATCAGCCCGGGAGGCCCCGGATTTGAATTCCCTCAGCGTTCCTGATGGTAACACATAATCATCCGGGTAAAGCAGGCCATAATCGGTCATTAGGATTGAAATACCAGGTTTTACATACCGATGCTGAAATGCATCATCCAGGAGAACCACATCCAGATCTGGAAATTTTTTTAATAAGTTGAAGATCCCCCGCTGGCGTTTTTCATCTACTGCAACTTTTATTTTTTCAAATTTTTTCAGGACCTGCATGGGTTCATCCCCGATATATTTAACATTTGAACGTTTTGATGCCACAATAAACCCATTGCTTTTACGGCCATATCCGCGGCTAAGTGTCGCCACGAAATAGGGAGGATGCAAAAGTTTGATCAGATATTCAATCTGTGGTGTCTTTCCTGTTCCGCCATAACTCAGGTTTCCTACGGAAATAACGGGTGTTTTGAATTGGATCGAAGGCAGGATCCGCAGGTCAAATAACAGATTTCTGATCTGCATGACAAGACCATAAAGAAGGGAAACAGGATATAAAATAATTTGAAGGACCTTTGTCATAATTGAACCTCCGAAATTATTAAAAAAAACGACCTGACAATAGGGCCCGGGAAAATTTCACAACGAAAAGGACGAAATGATTTGAATTACCATGTATCAGGAAAGTGCGTTCTCTTTGATCAGGTAGTTCATATTCTTAATCAATTCTGTAAGGCCAAAGTCCAGATTGCCCGTTTTGACTATAAAATCCGAAACACCGGCATCAATCAGTTTCATCGCTATAATGGGGTCATCCATGGTGGAAAAAACAATGATCTGAATGGAGTCAGAAATTTCTTTTACAGTTTGTAAAAAGCCAAATCCGATATGATTCTCGGGATTATAATCAGTAATTAAAAAATCAGGAATCATGTTTTTTTGCATACGATATAAACACTCGTCACTTGTCTGGAATGCATGAACATTGACAAATTTGTTCATGTTCAAATGATATTTGGCCAGGTTCCGGTGTAATGGGTTTTTATCTACTATAAAAATAATCGGTGATTTCATGAAACAATTTTAACTTTGAATTTGATACATCAAAATTTGGAATTTCTCTCGCGTAAAAGGATGCGCCAGATTTAAACTTCTCAAGAAGTTATGAACAAGCAAAAACTGCTTTATGTGCTGAAAATGTGTATCTTTGACTGCTGAAAAATTCGATTTGATGACAATTTCCGAAATAACATCCTATCTTGAAACAATTTCGCCATTATCCCTTCAGGAGGATTATGATAATTGCGGGCTTTTGGTGGGAGATTCCTCTTTGGTATTCGAAAAGGCACTTCTTTGCCTCGATATTACTGAAAAGGTTATGGAGGAGGCGATCCTATGTCATTGTAATTTGATTATATCGCACCATCCGTTGATCTTTAAAGGACTTAAGAAGCTTACTTCAGAAATCTCAGAAACTGCAATAATTAAATTGGCCTTAATCAATGATATTGCAATATATGCGATACATACCAACCTTGACAATACGCTGAATGGGTTGAATTCTTATCTCTTCACTAAACTGGGTATCACGAAGTTTAAGATCTTAAGCCCTAAACCAGGATTATTTGCAAAGTCTGCTGGGTTTTTCCCGAATGATTCTGCCGAAAAGGGGCGAAACGATTTATTTGATTCAGGTGCAGGGATAATCGGGGAATTTGACTTTCCTTTAGGCGAATTGGATTTCCTTCAATTGGTAAAAACCAGACTTGGCCTGTCCGTGATCAGACATTCAGCACTTCGATCGGCTGTTATCAGCAAAGTTGCACTTTGTAGCGGATCTGGAAGCTTCCTGCTCAATGAAGCGGCCAGGTCAGGGGCAGACGCTTACCTGACGGCTGATCTTAAATATCATGATTTTTTTTCAGCTGAAAGAAAGCTCCTTCTGCTTGATATTGGCCATTACGAGAGTGAACACGGTGTAAAAGAATGGCTTTATGCTGCGCTTATTGAAAAATTCCCTACTTTTGCATTCCTTATTTCTGAAGTAAATACCAATCCGGTTCATTATTTTTAAAACTGAGTTTATGGCAAAAACAACAAGCACGCCAATCGCCACTTCCAAACCATCGAAATTGGCTAAAAAACCTGCCTCCAAGAGCGCTGCTGCATCAAAGAAAAACATCACAAAAGTTGAAGAGGTTGTTGAAGAGGAAGCCCAGGTTGTGGTTGCTCCGAAGGTTAAATCAGAGATTTCTGATGATAAAAGTGAAATTACCATTGAAAAAAAACTTATTGCATTATATAGTCTTCAGCAGGTTGATTCTCAAGTAGATAAAATCCGTATTATCCGCGGCGAGCTTCCCTTGGAGGTTCAGGATCTGGAGGATGAAATTGCCGGACTTGAAACCCGCGTGGATAATTATATTCAGGAAACCCTGGCTATGGAAAAATCCATAACGGATAAAAAGAATGCTGAAAGAGATGCATTGGCCTTGATAAAAAAATATGAAGACCAGCAGATGAATGTGCGCAATAACAGGGAATATGATTCATTGACCAAGGAAATTGAATATCAAAATCTTGAAATTCAGCTTTCTGAGAAAAGAATTAAAGAGTATCAAATTGGGCTGGAACTCAAGAGGACCGAGATTGATACCTTTCAGAAACTTTTGCAGGATCGGAAAAATGACCTTGAAATTAAACGCAACGAACTGGATGATATCATTGCCGAAACTGAGAAAGAGGAATTGGATTTGATAAAAAACTCAGAAGAAAACAGGCAGTACATCGAAGACCGGCTTCTGACAGCTTATACACGTATACGAAAAAATGCCCGCAATGGACTCGCTGTTGTCCAGATTGAGCGTGATGCATGTGGCGGATGCTTCAATAAAATCCCACCGCAGCACCAGTTGGACATCAGAATGCACAAGAAAATTATCGTTTGTGAATATTGTGGACGGATCCTCGTTGATGATGGGATCGTAAACGCCGTGCATCTATAATCTTAAAACCTTATTCCAACCGTAGTAAATACTGTATTTGTATTATAAGTAATTGAGGCGGGATTGACCATGGCCGGGTCATACAGGTAGTAATCCTGGTTCATTTTCGTCCATACATAAGATACATCAGCGAAAAAACGCTTTCCACGGTATCCGAATCCCCCTGAAACCTGAAATCGTTCACCATTGTTAATTCCACTGGTGTAGGGATTGCTGAAATAGGCAAATCCGCCCCTCAGACGGAAGTTTAACACCCGCCACTCAGTCCCAAGACGGATATTTCCCCATGATTGGTATGTTGATTTAATTGTGTTGTTAACATCTGTAAAACTGTCAAAATCAGAGTTTAATCGGGCTTGTGAGTAATTTACGTACTCATAATCCGCACTAATCAATCCATACTGGCCAATGATAAAGGCTAAACTTCCCATTGCCCTGAATGGCGTTGTAAGCCAATAATCATAATAACCCACAGGTGAACTTTGTGATTCATTCCAATAGGTAGAATCGAAATTAGAACGCATATTGCTAAACCATTCATCGCGCATACTTGGATACCATGTTGGTGTATGAATGCTTGCTCCGATTCTGACCCATTCCACTGGTTTATAAATCATTCCAAACTTAACATTGACACCTGTTCCCTTTGTATGAATATTGTACTGGTAGTTCATGGAGATGAAGGTTGGAATAGTATCTCTGGTCCTGGCTTCGTCATAAGAACTGCTCTCATAATAGCTGATTGAGGGAACTCCAAGGGTAAGACCGATGAAAAATTTATCACTGAAATTTGCTCCGACGGAGAAGTCCAGTTCGTTCATTGATCCATACGTCTGGATGATTTTATTCTGAATAACACCACCAAATCGGGCATCACACTCATATTGTTGCGTGGTTTTATTATAATATACCAGATTTGTTCCGTAGGCAAGGCCCATGTCAAACGGATAGGTATCTTGCACAGTGGCTGGTGGGATTTGCTCTGCATTCAATGTGTTGGCATAACTTTGCATCAGGGAGTTTTTGGCATTGACCCCTGTGATCACAGTTCGGTTATTAAAATCATTTTGCCGGTTAAATCCAAATCCCACATTGATACTTTTCAGGATGCCGCTATTACTTTTCTTTTGGGGATTGATGTTGAAAATGAATCCAAAATTGCCCAATCCGAAGTTAACCCGGCTATCACTAGCTACCGTGCCATTGTATATTGAAGATGAACTGCCAACCGTAGGAGCTATGGTTAATGTCATTTCAGATCCTTTATAAAGGCCGATTCCGGCGGGATTGGTTGAAAGCGTTGAAAAATCAGCGCCAACAGCGCCGAATGCACCACTCATCCCGTTGAATCTGGCTGTGCCACTGTAAAAAACACGGGAATAGCGTAAGGCATCTTCAGCCGTCTGGGCAAAGATGAGGGAGCAGGACTGGGCGAAAAGCCACATTATAATGAATAATTTTTTCATTACAGTAAGATTTTAGAATTTTTAAAGTTTACCTGCGTCTTCCACCACCACCACCACTGCTGCCACTGCCGCCTGATGGAGCCGAGCCCCCACTTCCCCCTGATCTGGAAGGAGCAGAGTAACTTCCGCTTCCGCTTGAACGAGTTGGAGCAGAATAGGAACCACTACTTTCTGAACGCACAGGTGCAGTGTATGAACCACTGCTGCCCGAACGCGTCGGTGAAGAATAGCTGGGGTTTGAGCGTGCGGGAGAGGAGCTCCTTGTTGAGCCGGATCTGGTTGGTGTGGAATATACCCTGTTGTCAGATGCCCCTGTGTTGTTCCTGTTGACGGCATTTTGATTTGAGATGCTTGATGAGCGCGGATTTTGCGACCGTGGAGTCAGATATTCCTGGCTTGATTTGGGTTGCCTGTATGCTGGGGATGAATAGCTTTGTGCAGATCCTGAACGTTGTGAAGAACTGACATTTTCTGGCCTAGTATATCGTGGCGCTGGTTGCTGGGTACGAGGCTGGACCTGGGTCTTTGTGTTTGTTCGCTGGTAGGTTCCCTGTTTGTTGGTTGTTGTCCGTGTGTATTTATATTGTTCCTGGCTGGATGGAACACTCCTGGTCGAGGTTTGCACATTTCTTGATGAAGGTGCAACGTTGGTCCTTGAATAGGTTGGTGTAACTTCATTTCTGCTGCCGGGATTTGACTTGGTCCCTGAAACATTCGCTGTATTACGCGAATTTGGCGTATTTCCTCCTCCATCTGAACTGTAAATTGATCTTCTGGAGCCATAGTAGGAGTTGGTTGCATAGGAACCTCCATAATACCAATCATTGTAACCATAGCAATAACAGCATGGGTTATACCATGGATTATACCAGGAATTATATCCATAATAGTAGGGATAGCCCCAGCCATAATTCCATCCCCAGGGTGAATAGGGATAGCCCCAGCCATAATCCCATCCCCAACTTGAATAGGGAGAACCCCATCCCATTCCAAATCCCATCGAGGAGCCGTAATAGCCGCCGTATCCTCCCCCAATGCCAAAGGAGATGTTCACATTGGGATCGTTGCTGCCTGCGTTGGCATTGGCAGAACCAGCAGCATAGGAGTCATCAAAATATCCTTTGGTGGTGTCTTTGCTGTTAAACCGGTTTAAGCGGCTGGAATAGGAGTAGTCGTTGTAATCATCCTCGAAAGTTGAGGCGCCTGGTTTTTGAATTGTTGATTTATCAGGAGATGTAATGACTTGAGCCCCGCTCGCAGTTTGTTGGGAAGAAACAGGGCGTGACTGCTCAATTTTGGAAGCCGAATTATAAACTTCATCATTGACATAGGAGGTTGCTTGTTTTTGGGTGGTACAAGCACTGATTGCCAGACTGATGATTGCGAGAACACATGCTGAATTTTTCATAGGACGTTAACTTTAAAATACCGGGGTGGGCAGTGGGTTCATTAAAATTGGGATTATTTTCGTATTTTTACAACCGAATAATCCGACTAAAATTAACAAATCTCATACCAAACTACAAAAATGGCAAAAGATTTTCCTTCAAGGGCAGAAAATTACGCGCAGTGGTATAACGATCTGGTTATCAAGGCCGATCTGGCTGAAAATTCTGCTGTGCGTGGATGTATGGTTATAAAACCCTATGGTTATGCTATTTGGGAAAAAATACAGGCCGTTTTGGACAAGAAGTTCAAGGATACCGGCCATTCAAATGCCTACTTTCCCATCTTTATTCCGAAATCATTTTTCAGCAAGGAGGCAAGTCATGTCGAAGGTTTTGCAAAGGAATGTGCTGTTGTAACGCATTACAGGCTAAAAAGTTCTCCGGACGGGAAGGGGGTTGTAGTTGATGAAGATGCTAAACTTGAAGAGGAACTTATTGTAAGGCCCACATCAGAAACCATTATTTGGGATACCTATAAAAACTGGATCAAGTCATACCGCGATTTGCCAATTCTTATCAATCAATGGGCCAATGTGGTAAGGTGGGAGATGCGTACGCGTCTCTTCCTTCGTACTACTGAATTCTTATGGCAGGAGGGGCACACGGCGCATGCGACCAGGGAGGAGGCCGTCCTGGAAGCCGAAACCATGCTGCATGTTTATGCCGATTTTGCTGAAAACTGGATGGCCATTCCGGTGCTCAAAGGCACAAAATCACCGGCGGAGCGGTTTGCGGGGGCCATTGACACCTATGCCATCGAAGCAATGATGCAGGATGGTAAAGCTTTGCAGACAGGGACCTCGCATTTCTTGGGACAAAATTTCGCAAAGGCATTTGATGTGAAATATTTGAACAAGGAAAATCAACTCGATTATGTATGGGCTACATCATGGGGTGTTTCCACCCGGCTGATGGGGGCCTTGATCATGTCGCACTCTGATGATCATGGGTTGGTACTTCCTCCCAAACTGGCGCCCATCCAGGTTGCCATTGTCCCGGTGTTCAAAAATGCAGAACAACTTGCCCAGATCTCGGAGATTGTAATTCCCATAAAAAAATCGCTGGAGGCAAAGGGGATCACGGTCAAATATGATGACAGGGATACCTACAAGCCGGGATGGAAATTCACTGAATATGAATTCAAAGGAGTTCCGGTACGACTCACAATCGGCCCAAGGGATATAGAGCAGGGTACCGTTGAAGTCGCCCGCCGGGATACCCTGGAAAAGGAGGTATTTCAGCTTACCGATATCGAGAATAAGGTGGTTCATTTGCTTGACCAGATTCAGAAAAACCTGTATGATCGTGCCATGTCGTTCAGAGAGGAGAATACTTTCCGAGTGGATTCGTATGATGAATTCAAGCGAATTCTTGATGACCGGGGTGGTTTTATCTCTGCCCACTGGGATGGTACTGCGGAAACCGAAGAAAAGATCAAGGAGGAGACGAAAGCCACCATTAGGGTCATTCCCCTCCATAATCCCGGAGAAAAAGGAATATGTATCTATTCAGGGAAACCCTCGGAACAGCGTGTGATTTTTGCCCGGGCGTACTGATGCTTAAAAAGGCAGAACCTCTCCTGATCCAAAAATCTGGGCATTCAGTGACTTTATAGAATCATTTCTGTAATAAATATTTCCTATAGATCTGATGGTTGCATCGAGGTATTTTGCATTTACATAACAATTGTTTGTTCCCTTATTGGTAATGCCTGTATACCAGGTACTCAGATCCCTTGCATCGTATGATCCGTAACTTCCGGAATAGACCGTTGTCCATCCGCATTTTCCGCGAAGAATGATGTTTCCCGTACCCATGTTCAGGCTGAAATTGCCTTTCATCAGTGAATCGAACGCAAGATCAATGGTCCCACATCCGCCCCATAACTCGACATTTATTGAATCCAGTTGAAGTTTTCCTGCTGTCCAGATATCACCGGAGGAGTTGTAGCTGATTTTCCAGAGGGCACTGCTTGAAATGTGGACATTGATGGGGCTGTCGTAGCTACGCAACCAATTGCATGTGTTTTTATTATTGATGATTAATTGACGATCAACGACTTCTGTTGTGATGCCCTGAATAATATTTCGGCCAGCTTCAACCTGGACACTGTTTCCCAGGTCACTTCTAAGAATGAGATTTACATTGTCGTTGAGGCTGATGCTGTCAAAATCACCGAGAGATCTCTCCTGAAAGATGATGGCGCCGGTATTTGTGACACAAACTCCTTTATCTTTGGAACATCCTGGAGCGAGGATCATGGATATAAACGTTGCCAGAACAAGGGAGGCACCTGCCAAACGTATATTATTTAACAGTTTTTTTTCCATATTTTTTATTGAATTGATATCCCAGGCCCCATCCGATATAATCGGCGCGGCCCCAGTGGACTTTGAGCATAACGGTGGCAAAGAAATCTTTTGTAAAGGCAAATTGAAATGCTAATTTTTGATAAAACGGACCATTGCTTTTTTCCATTCCGCCAAGGTAGTAGCCAAGGTTAAAAACAAATCCGATACGCGACATAATCAACTGGTAAGCTCCATTGATGCCGGGCCGGATTATTTTCAACGTATTATCGACCTCCATTCCGCTCTGTTCAAGTGTCTTTATTTGAGACGGGTCGTATGAAAAATCGAAACCAAAACCAAATTTGCTCTTTTTGCTGACTTGAAAGAAGGTGTTTTCAAAGAGATGATAAACCAGGAAGTTCTGACCGAAAACCGCCTGCATATTCTTGTATCCAACCATTCCGCCTACATTGAATTCAATGGTATGCCTGATAATCGCATCAAATGGTTTTGTTGGTGCAATGAACCGGTCGGTGATGTTTTTATTTTCCTTGAACGGACGCAAGGCTACTCCAACATTGAACAATGGGGCATTGAGGCCATAGTTTGGAAGTTTCAGTGATCCATTGGATAGATGTTGAAGGCTGATTCCGGCGCTGAGTGCAAGGTAGTAGTTTACCTGATATCTTGCTTCAAGCATCAGATTCACAGCGGCATTCAGATTTGACCCGATGGCCAGGTTTTTATAATTGGTAATGCGGTCAAAGGGTTTTGTAACATATCCGATTCCGAGGGCGAAGCGAAAGCCGAACATGAAATTCTTGTGCCTGTAAAGCGGGAAATTAATGAAGGGCATCAAGGCGTAAATATTTCCAAGTGAGGGGTTATTCCCCATAGGGGTATAAAGGAAGGTGAGCCCTATCAATGGATAGTTGTAATCCCTTTCCCATTTGTGTTTTCCATAGGTAATTTGCTGGATGCTGATTTCAAAAGCAGGGAAATGGGCGTTGAATATCTCCATCTCAAGATGCTGCGGATACAGAAATCCATAGTGAATCTTCCCTTCGATGATCATGTTTGAAGAAAAAAGCTTATGCTGAAACTGAGCAGATCCCTTTGCTGCAGGCCATAAGAATAAAAGCGCGATGGCTATGCAGCGGAGAGGAAAAATGGAAAGTTTAAACATTCTGCTCAAAGGTGAAGCGTTTGGTGCCAGATAACAAATTTATGATGAATTGTTCATCCATTGTCGCCATCATGCATAAATCTGGTAATTAATAACGCATCAAAAACGAAATGCTTACTTTTGCTCAAAATAATAAAAATGGATGAGAAAGTTGCAGCATTCAAAAGGCTGCTGGAGATTATGGATGAGCTCAGGGCCAAATGTCCGTGGGATATGAAACAAACCATTGAATCGCTGCGATACCTGACGATTGAAGAGACGTATGAGCTATCAGAGTCAATTTTGCAAAAGGACATGGAATCGATTAAGAAGGAGCTGGGCGACCTTATGCTTCATCTCGTGTTTTATTCAAAAATTGCATCAGAGACCAATACGTTTGATATCAAGGATGTTATCGAAAATATCATAGCAAAATTAATCCACCGTCATCCCCATATTTTTGGCGATGTTCAGGTGAAAGATGCCAAAGAAGTTCATGATAACTGGGAGCGAATCAAGTTGTTGGAAAAGGGGAATAAGTCAGTGCTTTCAGGGGTGCCTGCCGGATTACCGGCCATGGTGAAGGCTTTTCGCATCCAGGAGAAGGCCAGTGGCGTTGGGTTTGACTGGGAAAAGCCTGAGCAGGTTTGGGAAAAGGTCCTTGAGGAGTTGAATGAGCTGAAGGAGATGGTTGAACAGGGTGCAGGTCAAAAAAGAAAAGAGGATGAGCTGGGTGATCTCATCTTTGCCATTGTCAATTATGCGCGATTTATTGATGTAAACCCCGAAGATGCGCTGGAGCACACAAACCGTAAGTTCATAAAGCGGTTTAATCACCTCGAGATAAAAGCGAAGGAGTTATGCAAGCCGCTGCATGAAATGACTCTGGCAGAGATGGATGTGCATTGGAATGAAGCGAAAAAAAGTGAGGCTGCCTCAGATTAATGAGACAGCCTCTGTGGTTTAAGGATTAACTTTTTGTTTGGGTCAGTGGTTGCTGAGGTAATCTGCAACACCTTCTGCGGTAGCCTTCATGCCAGCATCCCCTTTGTGCCAGTTTGCGGGGCAAACTTCACCATTTTCTTCAAAAAACTGAAGTGCATCCACCATGCGGAGCGCTTCGTCGACGCTTCTTCCCAAAGGAAGATCATTGACCAACTGGTGACGGACAATACCCTGTTTGTCAATCAGGAAAAGGCCGCGATAAGCAACAGGGCCTCCTTCAAACTCCATAATACCCTCTTCGGTGTAAGCATATTCCCCTGCAAGGACATCGAAGTTTGCGGCAATGGTCTTGGACAGATCGGAGACAATGGGAAATTTCACCCCTTTGATACCACCATTTTTCAGTTCAGTATTGAGCCAGGCCCAATGTGAAAATTTAGAGTCGACCGAGCACCCAACCACAGCTACATTTCTTGCTTCAAATTCTGCGATTTTATCCTGGAAGGCAATAATTTCCGTCGGACACACAAATGTAAAATCAAGCGGATAGAAGAAGAAGACCACATGTTTTTTCCCAATATACTGGGCGAGAGAGAATTTGTCAACAAATTCGCCCCCGTTGATAACTGCTTCAGCTTCGAATAACGGAGCTTTTTTTCCAACTAATACGGCCATAGTTTAAAAGTTTAGGTTAATATTTTCTTTGTTGCAAAGATAGGTATTATTTAGAAACAGTTTTAATAGGTTGAAAAAATTATTTAAAATCACGGAGATCAAATGGCAGCGGCGTGCTGGTAAGGAAGTCAAACAGGGTCATTTTCCTGATTTCGTAATAGCTTCTCCAGAAGGTCTGGAGTGCGTAATAGTAATTTTTTTGTGAGTTGTCTGTTTCAATCTGGGCATTATTAAGGTCAAGGATGCTGTTGATTTTCCCGATCAGATATCTTCCCTTGGTTACTTCATAGCTTTTGCGGGCGACGGTATCCGATTTTGCAGCAATTTTAAGTTGATTTTGCTGCATGTTAAATTCAATCACCTTGAGATAAACATTGCGCTGAAAATCGATGATCTCCTGTTCAACAGAATTTTTCACAATCTCTTCCTGCGATTGAGCCACTTTGATCTGCCCGCGGGCAACTCCCCAGTCGACGATTGGAATGGTAAGTCCAACAGAGATCTGGCGCTGATCCAGCGGATTGAGATAGGCATCCGGAAGCGTCGGACCGGATTGCTGAAGTCCGATCAATGCGTGGATCTGTGCGTCGAACCGGCCGGTCAGTTTGGCGTAGTTCACCGCACTGGCAGCTTCGAGCAAACGACGCTTAAAGTCAAGCGTGTTCGAAGAATTTTCATTTGCCAGGGAGACGGCATTATCCGGGTTAATTTTAAAAAAATGAATATTGCCAGGGGGCAGCAATACAATGGGTACGCTATCCTGGATACGGAGGAATGATTTAAAGCGGAATTGGGCATTGTCAAGGGCCAGTTCTGCATTTTCAACCGCAGCCTGGGCTTTCAGGAAATTTAACTCCAGTTGAAGGAGGTCATTTTCAGCGATTTTGCCAAGCTGGTACCTGCCTTTGGCAATCCGGTAAAGGGTATCATAATTTGAGAGGTTTGTCAGGGCGATTTTTTTTTCAACCTGGGCCTGTAGTAAAGTGAAGAAATGGTTTGTGGTTGTGATGCAGATTTGTTCAATGTCTTCGATGTATTTGCGTTTGGCAAGAGAAAATTTGAGCGGCTTGATCTTTTTGTCCCAGCGGTAGGGATTATAGGTGAAAATGGGTTGGTATAATTCAACGTTAACCGGATAGCTGAGGAAAGACTTCGGATTTTCCATATTGGCATTGTTCACTCCACTCAAATATGAATTGACAGATATGGTTCCGCCTGTAATTCCAATTTTTTGAGTCAGTGCGAGATTCGCCTGTGCGCTGATATATTTTGAACTTACATAACCCTGGGAACCATCTGGGTTGAGATAGGGGGAGATGCTCTGTGTAATGTTGGGCAGCGTTGAGGTGAGTCCCAATGAAGGCAGATTTGATGCCTTGTATGACCTGAACTCCCAGTAGCTTTTGCGAAAAGTTTGCTTGGCATTCAGCGCATCAGGCGATTGGGCCTTTGAAATTTCAATGGACTCCAACAGTGTTAACTTGCGCATTTGGTATTGCCCCCAGGCGCACTGAAAGCTTGTGAAAAGCGTAATAAAAAACACCAGTGAGGCATGTTTTACAAATAACTTCATTTGGTTGTTATTCATGTCTGAGTGATTCAACAGGATCTTGTTTAGCAGCGCGCTGCGAGGGCATATACCCGAAAATTATCCCCACAGAAGCGGAAACGCCGAAGGAGATAAAGATGGAGACAGGAGAAACAATGGTGAGTATTCCGGTGAGTTCCATGATGATTTTAGAAAGTGCCAGTCCGAGAATAATTCCGATCAATCCACCGCTAATGCTAAGCAAGGTGGCTTCCATCAGGAATTGGAGGATAATATCGCGCTTGGTTGCTCCAATGGCCTGGCGGATTCCAATTTCCTTTATGCGTTCCATGACCGATGCCAGCATGATATTCATGATACCAATTCCTCCGACCAGGAGTGAGATACTGGCGATGGCACCCAACACGATATTGAAAATATCTTTGGTACGTTGTTCCTGTTTGAGCAGTAATTCCGGGACTTTGATCTCCACATCCTCGACACCGGCATGGCGGCGGATCATCATCTTCTTCAGAATTTCAACGGTCGGTCCAATCTGTGAACTTTCCTTAACCTGGACAACGATTTTATCAATCTGGTTTGTGCCTTTATCGCCTGAGGCTGCATTATCCATATACATGGTACTCATGCCATCGGAATAAACGGTACCCCCGTGAAGTGAACTTGCTGTAATCATCGACCGATCCTTGAAACGGCGCAACAAGGTCTGGATGGGGGCATAGATCGAATTATTATAATCAGATACCCCCAGGTTATCGATACTTGACTGGCTTATTTCCCTTTTTTTCAGTACACCAATGATATGAAGCCAAATGGGACCGCATTTTATATCTTTTCCAACGGCATTTTCTGTGGGAAAGAATTTAGACTTAAGCGAAGGACCGATGATGCAAACGGATTTCCCATCCTTGAGTTGTTCGTCATTAAACATTTCACCTTCCTGAAGTTGAAGGGCGAAAACCCTGAAAAAATCAGGAGTGACTCCTGTAAATTTTGCCGATGTCTTGATGCCATCTTTGACGATATCGGTTTCGTAAATGACCTCAGGGCTGACTGTTGAAACTGTTGGAATGATGGATTTGATCGCTTGGGCATCTTTCAGGCTGAGTCCGGGGGAGAATTTTCCTTTATTCTTATCTGTACCTTGCTCCTGTGAATCACTGTTCTGGTCACTGCTCTGGGATGAACTTGCTTTGGGCTTCTCAGGTTTTGGGGCGATGATGATGTTGTTAACTCCAACCAGTTTCATCTGGTCCAGGATTTCCTTTTTAGCCCCATTCCCGATGGCCATCATGGTTATGACAGCAGCGACGCCGAAGATGATCCCCAATGCTGTTAGAACAGACCTGAATTTATTGATGAAGACAGCTTCGAGGGCTATATTGAAGATGTATTTGTAACGTTCCAGCATGCGGGGTAATGACGAATGACGAATGACGAATGACGAATGACGAATGACGAATGACGAATGACGAATGACCGGATATCACATGTGTGTTTATTTTTTGAAAATGACGGTTGGCGGGCTTTGAGATTTGCCTGAATCTTTAACTGCTGGTTTTCTTGGTTTTACAACAGGTGGTTTTTCTTTATATTTTGCGATGATCTCTTTGGATAGCATCTCGATGGCCAGTTTGTCTGATTTCTCGGGTGGTACCAGCAATACCTCGTCTTCCTGTTGAAGTCCTGCCCGGATAATGATTTCATTGTCATTGGATTGTCCTACAATCACGTGTTGCTTTACAACGGAGCCCCCATCTTTTTTGTAGACAAATGCAACAGAATCATTGTTAAAGATGGCTTCAATGGGGATGAAGAGGACGCTGTCGACAATGCTGGTGAGGATCTTGTTTTTGGTGGTCATTGCAGGGCGCAGAATTGAATCAAATTCATTGACGACAATTCTGACCTCGTAAACCTTGGCATTTGAGTTTTGGAGTTGTTCCCCGATGTTGGCGACTTCAATGACTTTACCGGTGAATTTTTTCTCAGGGAAGGCATCGATGCCAATCTGTACCTGCTGGCCGGTTTTCACTTTACTGATATCGATTTCGTTGATGTATGTTTTTGAAATCATTTCGGACAGGTCAGGAAGTTCGGCAACCACGTTATCCCATGCATTCACGGTGGCCCCAACCCCCATTTTGTTGCCATCCCAGTTTCGCTTGTAGATTACCATTCCTGCTTTTGGGGCAAGTACGTTAAATTGTTTCAGCACGTCGGTCATTTGTTCCAGCTTTCGTTGAGCCTGGTTGTAGGAGGCAGATACCTCCTGCATGTTAGCAACGGCTTTCTGGTAGCGCAGTTTGTAATTTTTTTCGGCCTGTTCGAATGCACGCTGTCCTTTTTCAAGGTCGATTTGCACCTGCCTGATGGTTGCAGGAGGTTCATATTTCGATTGGTCTAACGTGATCTTCTTTTCTTCAAGGGCATACTGCAGATTAATCAGTTCATCGCGGGCGCTGCGGAGTTCCAGGGAGGTATCCAGCCGCGTTTTGGTCATCTGTGATTCCAGTTTTTCCAGGTTGGTTTCTTCGTCCTTGATTTTATTTGAAATCTCAGTCCGGTCGAGAGAGGCAACATACTGCCCCGAATCGACCACCGTTCCATCAGGGATGATATCCTGGATTTTTACCTGCCAGATCTGAATTTGCCGAAGCCCCTGGGGGCCATATATTTTTTCAGAGCTTTTAGCAATTAATTCGCCCGTAGTGGTCACCTCGATCGGGAAATTCCCGTGTTTAACTTTAGCCGTGACCTGTTCTCCTTTGTTATTCTTTGAAAAGAAGAAATAGGCAATGATGGCCAGGACAATTACTCCGGCGATTAGGTAAATATAATTTTTTCGGGTCATGAAGAGGGCGGGTTGAAGAAGCTTAATTACACGTCGATATTTGCGTATTTGGCATTTTTCTCGATAAACTCTCTTCTGGGAGGAACATCATCGCCCATCAGCATGGAGAAGATCCGGTCGGCTTCTGTTCCATTTTCGATGGCGACCTGTCTCAATGTTCTGAATTCAGGGTTCATGGTCGTACTCCAGAGTTGTTCAGCATTCATTTCACCAAGGCCTTTATAGCGTTGAATATGGATGCCGGTCTCTTTTCCACTGCTCAGTTCAGCGACAATCTGCAAACGTTCTTCATCAGTCCAGCAGTAACGCTGCGTCGTCCCTTTTTTAACGAGGAACAAGGGTGGTGTCGCAATGTAAACATGTCCGTTTTCAATCAATTCCTTCATATAACGGAAAAAGAATGTAAGGATAAGGGTGGCGATATGGCTGCCGTCCACATCCGCATCAGTCATGATAACTATTTTATGATAACGCAGCTTTTCGAGGTTTAGTGCTTTGCTGTCTTCTTCTGTTCCGATGGTTACACCCAAAGCGGTAAAGATATTTTTGATTTCCTCGCTGTCGAAAATTTTATAGGCCATGGCCTTTTCCACGTTGAGGATTTTACCCCGCAGCGGGAGGATCGCCTGAAACCTCCTGTCGCGGCCCTGTTTCGCGGTACCGCCTGCAGAGTCGCCCTCAACAAGGTAAATTTCACATTGGGCCGGGTCGTTTTCGGAGCAGTCGGATAGTTTTCCGGGTAATCCTGAGCCTGTGAGTACATTTTTCCGCTGAACGAGTTCCCGCGCTTTTCTGGCAGCATGGCGTGCAGTCGCTGCCAGTATCACTTTGTTGACGATGATTCGTGCCTCTTTGGGGTGCTCTTCAAGATAGTTGGTAAGCATTTCACTGGCGAGCTGATCGACCACGCCCATCACTTCGTTGTTGCCAAGCTTTGTTTTCGTCTGTCCTTCAAACTGGGGCTCCTGGACTTTCACTGAGATGATGGCGGTGAGTCCTTCCCGGAAGTCATCGCCGTTGATATCAAATTTCAATTTGGTAAGCATCCCGGTCTTATCCGCGTAGCTTTTAAGTGTACGCGTAAGCGCCCTGCGGAATCCTGCCAGGTGGGTTCCCCCTTCATGCGTGTTGATGTTGTTGACGTAAGCATGGATATTCTCGGAGAACGAGGTGTTATACTGCATTGCAATTTCCAATGGAATGTTATTGCGTTCACCCTCCATGCAAATGGGCTCCGGGATGAGTTTTTCACGATTTGCATCCAGGTAGATGAGGAAATCGCTGAGGCCGGCCTTTGAAAAAAAAGTATCGGAAACATAATCACCGCTTTCATTTTTTTCACGTTCATCGGTGATCTTAAGGGTAATTCCCTTGTTCAGGTAGGCCAGTTCGCGCAAACGTGAACAAAGGATTTCATATTCAAATTTTTCAACAATGAAAATCGAATTATCTGATTTGAAGGTGACCTGTGTCCCATTGCGTTCGGTATCGCCCACTGTTTTAACAGGATACAGCGGTTTTCCAAATGCATATTCCTGTTGAAATATCTTTCCGCCACGGTAAACGATAACTTTTAACAGGGATGAGAGGGCATTTACGACTGAAACGCCGACACCGTGCAGACCTCCGGAGACCTTATAACTGTCTTTATCAAATTTTCCGCCGGCATGCAGTACGGTCATAACCACCTCAAGGGCTGATTTTTGTTCTTTATCGTGAAAATCGGTAGGAATGCCACGGCCATTATCCAGAACAGTCACGGAATTATCCTCATGAATGGTCACCTCAATGCGGTTACAATAACCCGCCAACGCCTCGTCGATTGAGTTGTCAACAACTTCATATACAAGATGATGCAATCCTTTTACATTGATGTCGCCAATGTACATGGCAGGGCGTTTGCGCACGGCCTCCAACCCCTCCAGGACTTGAATGTTATCTGCTGTGTAACCCTGGCTGGCTATTTCTTTTTCTATATCTGTCATAATCAATTAGTTGTAATAAATAAACTACAAAGCAAAGGTACGATTTTTTTTGTTACCTTAATCTAAGAAAACCTCAGGAAAATCAATGATTTTATTAACAATTTGCGGTTAAAAACCCAGCAGCTTTTCCATGATAATGGTGGCTGACTTTCCAGTGCCAAATCCCGGTCGTTGGGCGGCAGTTGGGAGGTCAGTTTTGGCGGCCTTTTCAATGAGAATTGGATCGCTTCCTGTGACGATATTCCATTGATCATGGAGTGTCTCGATCCATTCCGTTTCGGTGCGCAGGGTGATGCATTGTTTTTTCAGGAAGTATGCCTCCTTCTGGAGTCCGCCGGAATCGGTCATCACCTTGGTTGAATCGATGGTGAGTTTCATCATCTGGAGGTACCCGACAGGGTCGATGATATGTACATTTGCAGGGATGGTAAAAGCAGACTGGAGGATTTTCCGGGTTCTCGGGTGGATAGGCAAAACAATGGAATGGTTCAACCTGGAGAAGGCCTGGAAAATGTTTTTTAGGTTTTCGGGGTTGTCCGTATTTTCGGCACGATGAATTGTAGCAAGAAGGTATTCAGGAGGAATTCCAGGTGTTTTATATTTTGAAGCATCTCGTTGAATCTGATCCTTATAGTACAAAACAGAGTCATACATCACATCACCGGAGAAGCAGGTGACATCGGCAAGTCCTTCGTGGGAGAGGTTGTCAATGGCTGTCTGGGTTGGGGCAAAGAGGATATCAGCGATGTGGTCGGTGACAATCCTGTTGAGTTCTTCGGGCATGGCACGGTTGAAACTGCGCAGTCCGGCCTCAACGTGGGCAACAGGGATATGCAGTTTGGCAGCGGCCAGCGCTCCTGCCAGTGTCGAGTTGGTATCCCCATATACCAGGGTGCAATCCGGTTTTTCTTTTATCAGGATATCCTCAATGCCCCTGAGCATGATCCCTGTTTGTGTGGCATGGCTTCCTGAGCCCACTTCAAGGTTGTAGTCGGGCAAAGGAATGTTCAACTCCCGGAAGAAGATATCGGACATATTCTCATCATAATGCTGGCCAGTATGCAGCAGTATTTCATGGATGGCTGCATTGGCGCGGAGCACCCTGGATACGGTTGCTGCTTTAATAAATTGGGGGCGGGCGCCTACAATGGATACGATCTTCATGGCATCAATTTGAGAAAAAAAGAAACAACAGTTCCGTAAGCAGGATTTTGTTTTAATCTGTCATTTATCTGAGCCTGCCGTCGCCGACAGGCTTTAGCGACCTACCCTCCAGCATTGGGCGAGCAACCCTTGACAGCTGGTATACTTGGTCTTTCAACCCATGAGGTTTACCCATCCGGATGATCACCCACCCGGATCGTGGTCTCTTACACCGCATTTTCACCCTTACCCCGGATAACAGCGAACCTGTTTCCCTTTAGAAACAAGTTCGCTGCAACCCGGGGCGGTCATTTTCTGTGGCACTTTCTGTCTCCCGGGTCTTTTTATCCCTGGATCCTTCCCGTTAGGAAGCATGGTGCTCTGTGTTGTCCCGACTTTCCTCTGTGATTGATGTGTGGCTATCACACGTGATAACCGGTTGTCAGTCACAGCGACAGAACGAACTGTTGTTGCCGCAAAGATACGAATTATCCGTGAATTGTGGCTATCTTTGCACCCATGAAAGATCTCAGTTATGGCAATGAGGGCAGGCTGATTCTGAAGTTTGCCATTCCCATGTTACTTGGAAATGTTTTTCAGCAGATGTACAATATCGTCGACAGTGTTGTGGTCGGGAAATACATCGGCAAGGGAGCGTTGGCAGCTGTGGGGACATCGGGGCCCATTATTTTTCTCCTTGTATCATTTATCATTGGCATAACGATGGGGTTCACCGTTGTCGTATCCCAGTATTTTGGAGCCAAGCAGCTCGACAATGTTAAGAAGGCCATCAATACGCTGTACGTCTTCACTTTTTTTACCTCGATCGTAGTAAGTGTGGGCGGAATCATGCTGAGCAGCTGGATTTTCAAGATCATCGATCTTGACCCGGCCATCGTTCCTGACGCCAAGTTGTTTTTATCCATATTTCTTGCGGGTTTGATCTTTCTTTTTGGATATAACGGGACCAGTGCGATCTTGCGTGGGCTTGGCGATTCAAAGACACCGCTGTACTTTTTGATAGGGTCTGTGGGGTTAAACATCATTCTCGATTTAATCTTTGTTCCCATATTCCACTGGGGTGTTGCCGGTGTGGCCATTGCGACGATTATTTCTGAAGCCTGCGCATTTATTGCCCAGATCGTTTATCTGAACCGCTACCACAAGGTGGTAAAGTTCTCCTTCAAGGATTTGACGTTTGACCGTGAGATCTTTAAAAAGAGCATGAGGATCGGACTGCCTACAGGATTCCAGCAAACATTTGTTGCTGCGGGTATGGTTGCGTTATACTGGATTGTCAACAAGTTCGGTATTGATGCCAATGCGGCATACAGTGCAGCAGGAAGGATTGACAGTTTCGCGTCCATGCCGGCCATGAGTTTCGCTGTTGCGCTCTCAACTTTTGTGGGGCAGAACATGGGGGCCAATCGTCCCGACCGTGTCAAAGCAGGATTACGGGCAACCCTGATCATGACCAGTTTCATCTCTCTCATCGTCTCCCTGGTCACTGTTCTATTTGGAAGATTTCTCATGCGGATGTTCACCAACGACCCTGTTGTGATTGCAATGGGAGGGGACTATTTACGCATCATTGGTTCATTTTACATCCTGTTTTCACTCATGTTCGTCATCAATGGTGTGTTACGCGGCGCAGGCGACACCTTGATCCCAATGTTTATAAGCCTCTTCTCCTTGTGGCTGGTCCGCATCCCGGTGGCGTACTTTCTTGCCAATAATCCTGCAATCGGCGTACACGGGATATGGTGGTCGATCCCTATCGGCTGGTTTTCGGGAGTCGTTTTATATTTTGGATATTACCGAATGGGATACTGGAAGAAGAAGGCTGTTGTAAAATATGGTTCCGGACAGGCTAAAGAGACTTAGCGCGTTCATGCCGAAATATCATCCAGTGTTTTGGATAACTGTCGTGTGAGTTCCCTTCTTGAAAATTTTTCAATTTCCTGGCTTTGGATGGTAAGTGTTCCTCTTTTATATCCTTCATAGAGGTGAAGTATATGTTGTTTCATTTTTTCAACATCGCCAAAACCGGCAAGCAGTCCGGCCTTTGTTTCATTCAGGATTCTGGCAGCATCACCATCTTCGGGCCCGAGGCATAAAACAGGCCGTCGGGCTGCGAGGTATTCAAAAAATTTACCTGTTAGGATCATCCTGGAATTCGGGGTGTTGTTGATGATCAGGAGCAGCACCTGTGACTGCCGCTGGCATGTAACCACTTCGTCATGCGGCATGTAGTCAACTTTCTTAACAAACCGCGACAAACCTGATTCTTCAATTGCGGAGGTGACTGTAAAATCAACCTTACCCACCAATTTAATCTCCAGGTCGTCGGCCAGGCCGGCATGGCTGGCTACCAGACTTTTCAAGGCATCCCAGAGTGTAACAGGGTTTCGCGAACTGACCAGTGTCCCGATGTGCGCGATGGAAAATTTTTGATCAGCTTCAGGAGGCAACTGAGCCACATCGTCCGTGTCGTATCCATTTGTAATCACAATGTATCGCCGGTGCAGGATCTTATCGAAATCGTCGGCCATGGTATTGCTGATTACGGTGACCGCATTTGCATTTCGGAGAACTTTTTTCTCCAGTTTCCGGTGTTTTTTATCTGCCAGGCAGGTCAGCTTAAGGTCTTTGTAAAAATCGATGTTTGTCCAGGGATCACGGAAGTCGGCAAGCCAGGGGATTATGAATTTCGAAGCCAGCTGCATGGCAATCATGTGGGTACTGTGTGGCGGTCCGGTTGAAATAATCACATCAACAGGATGGTTCGCCAGGTACTTGATCAAAAATCGGGTGGATGGCCGGATCCAGAATTTCCGGGCATCGGGGATGAAAAAGTTGCCTCTGACCCATATGGAGAAGTCTTCGAGGGTTTTATTCTTTTTTTTCTCTGAGAGGAAGGCTGCATTGATTTTATCCTCTTTTTTCTGGCCAAGCAATTTCTTGTATGCCAGATAGGGTTCCCATATGGGAAATTTCAACACTTCAATCCCTGGCGGTATATCTTTGAAGAGGGAGGTGTCCGTTTCAGGATATTCAGGGTTTTCAGGACAAAACACCACAGGTTCCCATCCGAATTCGCGAAGGTATTTAACAAATTTCAACCATCGCTGTACACCGGCACCGCCGCTGGGAGGCCAGTAATAGGTGATGATCAGCGCTTTTTTCATGCTGCGGCTTTCCTTGGTTTTCTCAACTCCAGGGCAGCCAGAATGATTACGAATGCAATAAGAATGATGGAGGAGATGAGCGAAATTTTTTCACCGACCACATAAACGGTGGGTTCAAATTTGAACTGGAGTTTATGTTCCCCAGCAGGAAGTATCATGGCGCGCAACACATAATCGGCGCGGAAGTGGGGGGTGAGTTGCCCGTCAACGTAGGCATTCCATCCTTTTGGATAATAAATCTCAGAAAAAACGGCGAATCCGGCATTCTTTGAGCGGTAATGATATGACAATGCATTCGCAGCATAGTCATCCAATGCGATAAAATCGGCAGAATCCTTTGCTGGTGTGAATGATTTAAGATTTTCAGAGAACGATTTATCCACGATTGCCAATGTGCCGGGGCTGAAATTATTCAATGCTTTGATTTCGGCATCGGCATTGTCAACCAACTGAACGGAGCTCACAAACCAGGCATTTCCGAGGGCCTTTGGATTTGGAAAGGCCATGGGTCGTTTGTCGTTGTTCGGAACGATAAAGTACTTCGTATTCAGCATGTTTAGTACAGGGGTACTGTCAGTACGCATGCTTTTTGCAAATGTCTGAATATCCTTCGTGATGCCATGGTCAATGAGTTCCTGGTACCGGCGTAATTTGGCGCCATGATAACCCCCGATCGATTTGTGGAAGTAGGATGTTCCTGCATCATTGAAAACATCACCAGTCAGGTTCAATACCCTGAAATCGGGATCTTTATCCAGCAATATCTGGTTGTCGGCAGCGGATGGTTGATAAGGATTTTCGACACGTGATTTTGAAGTAAAACTGTCGTTATTCGTGTAACGTTTGTTTACAGGGTACATATCAGCCAGGATAAGGATGGTAAGGACCAAATAGGCATATTCTTTTTTTAATTTATTATAGAGCACGGCCCATGTGATTCCTCCTGCGAGGAGGATAAAAACAAAGGCGCGAATGGCATCCATCCTGAGGATCCGCAGCCGTTCATCGCGGATGGACTGCATCAGCCATTCGGGGAACTGATATTGCTGCTGCATATATTTGTCACCTGCGCCAACGAAATCAAGAAACATTCCCGGAACCAGTGCGAAGAACAATGCAACGCCACCGGTGATGGCGAAGGCGATCTGAAGAGCATTAAAAAGTGTTTTCCGCGCTTGTCTTTTTTCGCATATCTCCCTCATGGCTAAAATGCCAAGCAATGGAATGGTGAATTCAGCAATCACAAGGATCATGGAGACGGCCCGGAATTTATTGTATCCCGGAAGATAGTTCAGGAAAAGCTCGGTAAGCCACATGAAATTATGGCCCCAGGCCAGGAGGATGGACAATAATGTTGCGGCCAGCAGCCACCACTTAACCGGCCCTTTCACGATGATCAATCCAAGCACAAACAGAAACATGAGGATGGCCCCCACGTAAACCGGGCCGGAGGTAAAGGGTTGAGCGCCCCAGTAGAGGAACGGCAGCGGCTGGCTTATAAACTGCCTGATTGACTCATCGGGGATCCCATTGGTTTTCATGGCCTCGGCGATCTTTGAATTTTCACTGACCTTCACGCTGGATGACCCTCCGTAAAAATCGGGAATGAGCAGCGTCATGGTTTCTCCGACTCCGTAACTCCATTGTGTTGCATAATCTTTGTCGAGTCCGGAGGTTCTGTTCTCCTTTTCGGATGTCAGTTCAGACTTGCCCCTGATGGTATATTTTCCATACTCCCACGTTGCCCACAGGCTGGTAAGGTTTGTAAGGACGGCAAAAACCAGTGCGATTAAAAGAATTGCAACTGCTTTTGCAAAGGGGATATATTCCTTAAAGCGAATCGCATGAATAAGCTTGAACAATCCCAGCAGGAGGGCAATCATCGCCAGGTAATAGGTAATCTGCGGATGGTTTGCTTTTACTTCAAGAGAAAGGAATACGGCAGTCATCAATCCTCCCCAAAGGTACTTTCGGTTCATGGTTAGGATGATCCCGGCAATAACCGGCGCCATGTAAGCGATGGCATGGGCTTTGGAATTGTGACCAGCTTCGAGGATGATGAAAAAATAGGAGGACATGGCAAAGGCTGCTGCACCTGCAATTGAAAGCCAGGGATCAACGCCCATGGCCAAAAGGAGGATGAAAAATCCAAGGAAATAGAGAAAAACCAGGTTGGCAGGATGGGGTAGTCCAAGCGTGAGTATTTTGTCGAGATAACCTAAAAGGTTCGAAGTATATTTTGTGGAGATTTGGTATGCCGGCATACCGCCGAACATCGAATTGGTCCAAAGCGGTTCCTGTCCTGATTTTGCCCGAAAGTCAACAATTTCCTTTGACATTCCTTTGAAATGGACGATATCACTCTGAAACATTTTTTTTCCTTCAAGCAGGGGGCTGAAATAGGCCAGGGTTATGATGACAAAGACTACGATGGCTGCAAGATAGGGGAGAAGCTTCTTAAATTCGATCTTTTTCATTGGGATTGATTATTTAAGGCACGAATGAAAAATAAAAAAAGAAGATAATCTAACGATATCTTCTTTCTGTACAAAATTGCGTAAAATTCGGATTGATCCTGTCAATCAAGAAAAGAATTATTATTCTTTATCTAATTTTTCGTCGGAAACTGTCAGTTTTTTTCTTCCTTTAGCCCTTCTGGAAGCCAGTACTTTACGACCGTTGGCCGTGGCCATGCGTTCGCGGAAACCATGTTTATTTTTTCTTTTCCTATTCGAGGGCTGGTACGTTCTCTTTGTCATCTCACATATTTTTTTGGGATTGCAAAAGTAGACAAATAAAAGTTTATAACCAAAATTATTTTATATCAATTTTTCAGAAAGGTTGATTTATAGATAATCCGGTTATTCCGGATCAGCACGATACAATATAAACCATGAGGCAGATGGCCTACTTTGAATTGATTGACACTTTCAGACACCGGCAAGTCAAGGAGACTCCGGGAATGGATATCGTACATGACAAGTTGAATGATGTTTTTATCAGCCAGGAGCGATGGGTCAAGTTTTACGATAAGATTTTCGGTAACCGGGTTGGGAGAGCAGGAGACCAGTGGATTTTTGGGATTGTAGTGTTGCTGCAATGAATCATCAATGGCAAAGGGCCATGTACACCCAGGCGAAGGCTGTGGGATCGTGCGTGAGGAATAACGAAGCGGAGAGTATCCGCATCCATTCAATTCACGGTAGACAAACTGAACCACCTCCCCGGGTTTAAAATTTCCAAACAGACAGCTTCTAATTCCCAGGAGATCGCGTATTGTTCCCCTGGTCCAGGATAACCCGTTATCGATGCTGAATTCACCGCCAGCCACATTTGGCTGCAGGTGGGCTGAAAGCGAGAAATAGCACAAACTGTCGATTGGAACAGGAAGAAATTCATCAGGAGGCAGCAAAGGAGGACCCTGGGCAATGTACAGCCAGGCCGTGTCTGATTCGGTGTATCCTTCCGGGAACAGGACTTGGAGATATACAGGATAGGATTGACCTGGCTGGGTACCTTGTTTGATCCACAGGCGAAATTTTTCGGGAGGCTGGGGAATCGGACTTTGTTCTGCGGCCATTGCAAAGGCAGGAGAGTCCCATATATATGTAGCACCCGGATAGTAAGGCGTCCGGATAATTTTAGCTGAGGAGGCGAACGATGTATCAGTAGCACACATCTGGCAGAGATTATCCTGAATGATAACCGGTGTTACTTTTTCACCCTTTTTTTTGTAGGCCCGCACATAATCGATCAGCATGGATTGTGGAAAGTTGGCCGGGTCGGGCACTGCAGACTGATTCCCAACAGTGTTCGGCCCGGTACTCAGGCGGATGCAGAAGGGCGCGAGGGGTTGGTTATACTGTGGTGCAGAAACACAATAGGGCGGAATGACGTGCAGATCGAGTTCTTTAACCAGCAGATTGTTCACATACCATTTTATGGAGGCGGTATCCCATTCAAGTCCAAAGGTAGTCCAGTTTGACGAGAGGTCATACAATTGTGCAGAATCGGTTAAATAGATGCTGTGGCTTTGTGAAACATGTGTTCCGTTATGGGTCCAGTGATAGGCTCCATTAAAGATGTTGCTGTTAACTCCGTTGAGTTCAAAAAGATCAATTTCGTTCCAAGCTCCCGGAGTTCCGGGATTTTCGGGTGTTCCTACCCCCCAGAGCCAGCATGCAGCGCCTTGCCCTGCTTTGTTGAAGAGTTTCACCCTTGTTTCAAGATATCCCGGGGCATAAAAATAGAAGCTCCTGAAGGCAGTATCGGCTACACTCATGGTTTTGATTTCGCCTCCAGAATAGGGGCAGTCGGGTATAATCGAAACGAGGGTATTTGAAATACGGGCTATTTCCGGTTCAACTGCCGGATTGATTGGATTGGTAGCAAAACCACGTGAACAACTGCCATTTCCGTCATCCCATGGGCTGCTGCGATTCCATTTATCGGGGTTGAGACTGTCGGACCGGAACTCGTCATTAAAAATCAGGTTCCACCCTGGTTTTTCCAATGGATTCGGACCGGCCAGTTTTGAAATTCCCACCGATTTATTCTCACCCCCGTTCAGACAGTAAATGATATCCCACGGTGTGAATTGCGCCAACAGGGGAGCTGAATTCAGCCAAAATGCGGAAAACAGAAAGATGATCCGGGTCCTCATTTCCACAAAGATATCAACTACCCGTTTATTTCACCGGAATATTCTTAAGTGTTTCGATAAGGAAATCATAAAATTTCTGAACTGTGGCGATGTTGACCTTTTCATCAGGAGAGTGCGGGAAGCGGATGGTAGGGCCAAAGGAGATCATGTCCCAGCTGGGGTAGGCACCGCCTAAAATACCGCATTCCAGACCAGCATGGATGGCCTTGATTTCGGGAATGTTGCCATATTTCCTGTTATATACATCCTGCATGGTTTTGAGGATGGGGGAATTGGGGTTTGGTTTCCAGCCCGGGTAGCTCCCATCAAACACTGATTCGGCGCCAGCCAGGTCAAACACGCTCTGCATCATTTGCTGGAGATCATCTTTGGCTGAGTCAACAGAACTGCGCATCAGGTTGCAGATTTTAATGGTTCCTTTTTCAGCCTTCACGATGGCCAGGTTGTTTGATGTTTCGACAAGGCCAGCCATTTCGTTGCTCATGCGCATTACGCCGTTCGGGCAGGCATATACTGCATTCATGCATTTGACAAGAACGGCCTGGTTTATCACTGATTTGGGCGTTTCAGCCGGAATGGCTTCGATCTTCAGGGTAGGTTCCACGGCTGAGAGTTCATGCTTGATTTTATCGGCTACCCTGCCAAGACAAGCCAGGAAAGCCTCTGTTTTGGCTGACGGAACGGCTACAATGGCAAATGATTCGCGCGGAATGGCATTGCGAAGGCTGCCACCGTCGATTGTTGCAACCTGCAATCCATGTTTCTTATGCGCATGGTAAAGTACCCTGTTCATGATTTTGTTGGCGTTGCCGCGTCCAAGATGGATATCCACACCACTGTGGCCGCCCTTCAACCCGGTCACATTGATCTTATATCCGGTAAAATCGCCCGTTAATGGCTGATCATCATAGGTAAATTTTATGTTTCCGTTGGTTCCGCCGGCGCATCCGATATAGAGTTCACCTTCATCTTCGGAATCCATATTCACGAGGATGTCCCCTTTGAGCACGCCGGGTTTCAGTCCGATGGCCCCGGTCATTCCGGTCTCCTCATCTGTTGTGAAAAGGGCTTCGATGGGTCCATGCTGCAGATCGGTTGCCTCGAGGATGGCCATGGTTGCTGCCACACCCATTCCATTGTCGGCACCGAGTGTTGTTCCGTTGGCGCGAACCCATTCACCATCAATGATGGTTTCGATGGGATCCTTTTCAAAGTCATGCACCTTGTCGCTGTTTTTCTGCGGAACCATGTCTAAGTGTCCTTGCAGGATAACGCCTTGGCGATTTTCCATTCCCGGAGTGGCTGGTTTCCGGATGATCACGTTTCCGACCTCATCCTGGATTGTTTCAAGGCCGAGGTTCTTGCCAAAATTGTAGATAAATTCCCTGATCTGATCTTCTTTTTTCGAAGGCCGGGGTATCTGGGTCAGGCTGTAAAAATTTCTCCACAGCGCTTTGGGGTTGAGGTTTAAAATTTCTTTATTCATGTCAGATTGCTTTAAGAATAAATATAGTATAGGTTTTTGTTTAGTTCAACGTCAAAATTAGTAAATTATTTGGCTTTGTAAGTTGTTCCGACCTGAATTTCACGGAAAGTTATATACCGTTGCTGATACAACATGGAAAGGAATTTGGTGACCCTGATTTCAGTCTCTTCCACAGGTTTGAGTTCTTCAGGGAATTGCTCTTTAAGCCTATCACAGATCTTTGCAACGGATGATTGGCCATCAATGAAAAGCCATGTATGGCCACCAAAACGGTCGAGTTTAATGTAGATAAACCTTTCCTTTGAAGCCGGCTGAAAAAGGACTGCGTTGATCCTGTTTTTGAACCTGGGCATCAGCAATGTGATTCCGCCATCTTCTCTCACTTCATGCCCAAGCACCCTCACCGGCCTGAGGTCAAGAAAATTGGCCTTTTTTAAAATCCGGCGGCGACTGAAAAAATTCACGGTCACATTCCAGATGCAGGGGGAGCAGGATCATCTGGTTTTCCTGCATTCTTCAACGGAATCTGAATGAAGACATAGGCAATGATGGCCAGGATGACGAAGCTGATATAAAACTTCGGGTTATCAAAAAACACAAAGTATTTGTAGAGGAATACGTTGAATACCGCCAGGATCGCTATGACGAGACCCATGAGCGCCTCTCCGGCAATCATACCGGATGCAAGCAGGACGCCGGTATTTTCAACCCTGACTTTCTGTGCCTCATTGTGTTTTCGTTTTTCTGAATAAAGATCTACGGCTCCCTTGATCAAACCGCCGACAAAAATTGCGAAGGTCGTTTCAATCGGCAGGTACATTCCCACGCTGACCAGCATCGGGCTTTTTACCTGCATGAGGATAAAGGCAACACCCATCAGCATTCCTGCAATGATAAGCGGCCAGGCCATTTGCCCCTGGACGATGCCGCGGGAAAGGATGGCCATCAGGCTGGCCTGGGGAGCCGACAGGTTCTTGCTGCCGAAACCTCCCTGGTAGCCCAGGTTCTTTCCACTGGCAATATCTCCGTCGTTGAGGAAGGCGAGGACGACAAACATGACGGAACCTGCGAGGATTACACCCAGGATATCACCGACCTGCATTCTCCATGGCGTACCGCCCAGGATGTGGCCGGCCTTCAGGTCCTGGAGCATTTCACCTGCAACAGCTGCCGAAACGCAGACGATCGCAGCCACACCCAATACGGTGGCAACACCAGAATCGCCCTGCACACCGAGTGCAACCAGGATAAGTGCGGTAACCACAAGGGCTGTGAGGGTCAATCCACTGATCGGGTTGTTGCTGGAGCCCATGATGCCGACGAGATATCCGGATACAGAGGCAAAAAAGAATGCCAGGATGATCATGACCGTAGAGGCGACTATGGCGATCAGGAGATTGGTCTCAAAAATAAAATAGGTAATGCCGAAGGTGAGAACAGCAACAGCGGCGATGCCAACCATGATCCAGCCAAAACTGATGTCTTTTTCATTTCTTGGTACGTGGTGGTCAATGCCTGTTGCGGCCTTTTTGACATCCTTTACCGATCTTGCAATACCTGTTGAGAGGCTTTTTCTCATTTTAAACAGGGTGAAACCGGCGCTCACGAGCATGCCCCCGATGGCAATCGGCCGGACGATGAATTTCCAGATCTGGTTAATCTGGTATGTGGGATCAGAAACTTTTTGCATCGCGCCATCCAGGGTGAGGGTTGGGTCGCTGCCCATCAGAAAGGCTGCCCATTCCTGGAAATTGATACTTGGAATAAGGAAGTACATGATCATGGGAGCCATCAGTCCCCAGGCGAGAATACCCCCGCTGAAATTCAAGGCGCCCAATTTCGGTCCAATGATATAGCCAACACCCATGTATGCAGGGCTTACGCCCGGAGAGCTGAGGAGCATTCCTCCTTCACCTTTGAACACAGTACCGGTGATGACCTGGTTTCCGAAGGTGACGAATTTTTCCCACAGGTACTGGAAGAGTTTCAGTTCGCCGAGTATCTTGATGAGAGCGCCAAGTCCCATGGCCCAAAATAAAAATTTTGATCCGCCTGAACTGCCCTGTCCTGCTTTATGAATTTCTGCCGCAGCGGTCGATTCAGGGAAAGGCAGTTCTGCATCCTCCACCATCACACGGCGAAGCAATGCCACGAACATGATTCCGAGGATACCACCTGCGATAAGGATTAGCGAGGATGTGATATAATGACCGGCAGTGAAAAATTCGGACCAGATGCCTGATACGAAGAAGGCGGGCAGTGTGAAGATGGCGCCGGCGGCAACGGATTCGCCGATGGAGCCCACTGTACGTGTAAAATTTTCTTCAAGGATGGAGCCCTTCATCAGTCGCAAAATGGCCATACCAAGCACGGCGGCGGGGTAGGTAGCGGCGATGGTCATCCCTGCTTTGAGTCCGAGGTATGCATTGGCGGCGCCCAGGATGACGGCAAAGAAAAGGCCGATGATCAATGCGCGGACGGTAAATTCTTTCATGTTTGTCTCAGCAGAGACGAAAGGAATGAACTTTTTGTGTTCAGCCATAATTCCTGATTTTTTGGTTAGCGTATTTTGGAGAATAAGAGGCTAAATAAAGAAAATCCTGCGATATGGACAAGGACTATTTCCATGTTAGGATAGAAAATTCTTTATTGTGTTGATAATGATACTTGTAACTTATGAAAAGTTATAAAGATGCACAAGCTTCTTTGTTGAAAAATAATCCTCATCAAAAAAGGAAGAAAGTTGCCATGCAGCCGATTTAGCCCTGATTTGTGTCACATCCTGTTCAACTTCGCCGCCGGTCAGGTACAGAACGCCATTTGGGATGGCATTGCATCCCTGTTTTTTTACACAATGTTTGACCATGGAGCAGAAGCGTGGCAGGTTGGAAACAGCCCGGCCCGTAACGAAATCGAAAGACTGTCTTACGGTTTCAAATCGGGCATTCAGCGTGGTGACATTGTCTAAATTCAGATCAGCTTTGATACTGTCGATCACCTTAATTTTTTTTCCAATGGAGTCGACCAGGGTAAAATGCGATTCGGGAAACATGATGGCCAGCGGAATTCCCGGGAATCCCCCGCCGGTTCCCGCATCCATGATGGATGAACCTGGTTTGAACCTGATGGCCTTTGCAATAGCCAGAGAATGTAATATATGGTGAATGCCGAGCTGGTCAATGTCCTTACGGGAGATCACATTGATCAAGGCATTCCATTTCTGATACTGGCCTGTGAGTTCCTTAAACCGTTCAAGTTGCAATGGATTGAGATCGGGGAAATATTTTTCTATCAGGTTCATCATAAAACAAAATCGTCCGGATGAGCCTGTGCTGATCCGGACGTCCGTTATAAAATTCGGTTGAATGAAAAGTTAATCCTGCTTGGGTTCCACGGCAACTGGTTCTGCCTCGTCTGTAGCAACTTTTTTCTTAGTTTTTGTTGCTTTGGGCTTTAAATCAGCTCCTTCTTCATGTTCCACTGCCTTTTTAGCTGATTTCTTTGGTGCAGCTTTGGCAACGGGAACAACGATTTCTTCCACCTCCTTTTTCGGCTTTGGTTCTGCTTTAGCAACAGGGGCGGTCATACTACTTTTCTTTTTACGTGACCTTTTTACGCCAGATGAACCAATGATAATCTTGCCACGCTTCGTTTTTTTATCTCCTTTTCCCATAATATAATGTATTTAAAAAATTTCTCTTGAATAGCAAATGTATAAAAAATGATCGGTTCTGACAAACATTTAGACAAATTAGATCATGCCGGAACTCTTTTTTTGATAAAAGTCCCTGATTAATCCCTCTGAAAGCTTAATCGAATTATTAAGCCAATCGAGCATGATTTCAGCTTGTTCATCTTGTGACAAGTGCCATTGTATGGTTGATGACCTGAGCCGGCTGGTGAGGCTTTGAATTAAGATGGCTGCCGAGACGCTGATGTTGAGGCTTTCGGTAAATCCTACCATGGGTATTTTAACAAAATCATCGGCCATTTGCAGTGCTACGGGTGACAATCCAGCCAATTCAGTTCCGAAAATGAGCGCTGTTTTCTGATCAAGCGGAAGTGTTTCGGGGGTGAAATCATTTTTATGTGGTGTAGTGGCTACCAGCCTGTACCCCTTTTCTTTCAGTTTTTTCAGACAGGCAACGGTATTATTTTCAGGTTGGTCATAATGGATCAGGTTCAGCCATTTTGAAGAGCCCAGTGCCACATCGGGATTCACCTCATATTTATTCCTGTTTTCGATGATGTGCACATCCTGGATTCCAAAGCAGTCGCATGTACGGAGCACGGCGCTGGCGTTGTGCGACTGATAAATATCTTCGAGTGCGATGGTAATATGGCGGGTGCGTTGCAACAGGGCCGCCTGAAATTTATTAAAGCGCTCTGCTGTAATAAAATTCCTTAAATATTCAATTAATTCCAGGCTGAAAGGAGCCTTGGGAACATCGACCGGGTGCATATTTCTGCATTTTCAAAATCATACAAAAGTAAAAAAAATGGCCAACCATGCCGTTAATTCAGGAAAAAATGTAATTTTGCACCTCCAAATTTCAGATAACATGGCAAGTAAGCAGGATAAAAAAATTGACAAGACAGAAGAACGTATTGTTGCAGTAGAAGAGGCATTCGGCAGAACAGAACAATTCATAGAAAAATATCAGATGACGATCCTGATCGTTTTGGGTGTAATCATTGTGATTGTGCTGGGTTTCTTCGGATTCAAACGTTTTTACCTCAGCCCCAAGGAAAAGGAGGCACAGAGCCAGATGTTCATGGCTGAAAAATACTTTGAGCAGGATTCTCTGAAGAAGGCGTTGAATGGCGACGGTCAGTATCTCGGCTTTTTAGCGATTATTGATGAGTATGGCCTTACGAGCTCGGCAAACCTTGCGCACTATTATTCCGGAATTTGTTACCTGAAACTTGGTCAGTATGACCTGGCCCTGGAGCAGCTGGATAAATTCAGCAGCGATGACCAGATGGTTGGGCCGATGGCCAAAGGCGCCATGGGTGATGCCAACATGGAGTTGAAGCAGGTGGAAAAAGCTGCAGTATTATATCAGGATGCTGCAGAGATGAAGAAGAATGAATTCACATCCCCCATGTTATTTATGAAATCGGCTATGGCGTATGAGGAGCTTGGGAAATTTGACAAGGCCCTCACGCTGTATAAACGTATTAAAGAGGAGTTTCCCCGGTCGAAAGAGGGCAGGGAGATTGATAAGTATATCTCGTATGCGGAGGGAATGAGTAAGAAATAATGACGAATGACGAGTGACGAATTTTGATTTAAAATTGTAATTCTTATTTTTACAGCCTGTTTGCGCAGGCTTTTTTTTTATGAAAAAATTACCCAGGATCGTTTTCTATGGCACACCAGATTTCGCAGTGGCTTCCCTGAAGCGGCTAGTGAGTGGAGGCTTTGCTGTGGTGGCTGTGGTAACGGCTCCCGATAAACCCGCAGGCCGTGGATTGAAGGAAAAAGCTTCGCAGGTGAAGGAATTTGCCCTTTTGCATGGTATCCCGGTCTTACAACCGGTGAATATGAAGGATCCTGCATTCCTGGATCAACTGTCGATGTTCAAGCCCGATCTGCAGATCGTGATTGCATTCAGGATGATGCCGAAGCAAATATGGTCATTGCCACCGCTGGGAACGTTTAACCTGCATGCCTCTCTGTTGCCCCAATACAGGGGTGCTGCCCCGATCAACCGGGCGATCATCAACGGGGAGCGTGAAACAGGTGTCACCACCTTTTTTCTGAATGAGCAGATTGATGCGGGCAAGATTCTTTTATCTGAAACAGTCCCCATCCATCCGGATGAATCGGCAGGGGAGCTTCATGACCGACTGATGGAAATCGGGTCGGAGGTTGTAATACGGACTATTGAGGCCATTGTTTCAGGGATGATCATTGAAACCAGTCAGGAGACGATGGCTGGTACTGCGGTATCCTTAAAGACTGCTCCAAAGATTTTCAGAGAGGATTGCCTGATCAACTGGAATCAGGAGGTGGCTGTGATTCATAATTTCATTCGCGGGCTCAGTCCGCATCCCGGGGCCTTTATACTATTGAATATGCCTGAAGGAATCAGTCAGGTTTTGAAAATTCTCAAGGCACAAGCAGAACCTTCGGCAGAGGAGGTTGTTCCCGGCAAATTTTTTACGGATGGAAAAACCTTCCTCAAGGTTGGCTGCAAGAATGGATTTATCCAAATAATGGAGCTGCAGTTATCGGGTCGAAAAGCCATGAACAGCGTGGATTTCCTCAGAGGGTTCCATCGTATTTTTTCTGAAACCCGTGCTAAATAGCACTTTTGAAGTCTGAGATATTAACAAAACTTTCATTTTATCAACATTTTCGGTGGTTTTAGTGCGAAAGCACTTGACTTTTTTTTCTGATGTCTTATATTTGCAGCCATAATTTAATCTGGTATTAATTTAAAATCACGAAAAATGAACAAGGCTCAATTAATTGAAGCAGTTGCCAACGAAGCAAAAATGACCAAAGCAGAAGCCAAAAGGGCTCTGGAAGCTGTTATTACTGCTGCCACCAAGGCGCTGGGCAAAGGTGAAAGAGTTGCCTTAGTAGGTTTTGGTTCTTTCTCCGTTTCTAAGAGAGCTGCCCGCAAGGGACGCAATCCACAGAATGGTAAAGAGATCAAGATCCCGGCCAAGAAAGTTGTAAAATTCAAAGCAGGTGCAGAACTTGGCAAAAAAGTAAAGTAGGACTTTACTGTTTCAAAAGAATAGCCGTTCCGATATTCAGGGGCGGCTATTTTTTTACATTGGATTATCATGCATCATCGTCGCCTTAAAAAAAATATTTACAAATTCTGCTTAAGCAAACTCACAAAACCATGAACTGTCCGATATGTAACATAACCCTCCTGATGGCTGACCGTCAGGGAATAGAGATAGATTATTGTCCGACATGCCGCGGCATATGGCTTGACCGCGGTGAGCTTGAAAAGATCATTGATCGGTCGGCGGGATTGAATCCTGCCATGGATCCGGGAATGGGATCTCCGCCGATGGGGTCTCCGCCGATGGGGTCACCCGATGGCTATAATTACAGGCGTGATGGCCATGACGGCCACGACGACCATCATGGATCGTATGATCAGTATGGCCGCCGCCGGAAGAAGGGGCTGCTCGGAGAGCTGTTCGATTTCTAAGGAAGATTCGTTCCGGCGGATGGATTATGGGTGTTTCCTACAAGCAATAACATCAAATATATAACACATGAAAAAATCAGCGATTCTCCTTATCCTGACTGTGTTGTTTTCCTGCAGGAATATGAATGAAGGTTTTTACATGCCGGCTGAATGGGAGGGGCATGATGCTGTGTGGTTCGGCTGGGAGCAGGATGAAACATTTTTCTATCCCGTTGTTTCAGACATGATCAAGACCCTTACGCCGCATGTACGGGTGAACATTGCAGTTCGGTCCGACAGCCTGATGATCATTGCCAAACAATATCTAATCAGCCAGGGGGTAGATACAACCAGGGTCAAATTTTACCTTGTACCGGGCGACAGGTATTGGATCCGCGATCATGGCGCCACCTTTCTGGTGAATGGGAGCGGGGAGTTGGGTGTTGCACAGTTTGGCTGGAATTTATATGGATATCCGGAATTCCTGAAAGAGAAATTCGGGGAAAACAGGGACAGCATCACCAGATACATGGCTTTGACGATCGATCCGAAAACAAAGGGTGTCGACAGCACGATGGCCTCCATAACAGGAGCAAAACTGGTGAAAACGGAGGTATGTCATGAAGGGGGTGCGACGGAGGTAAACGGAAAGGGAACCCTGATCCTGTGTGAAGCAACCGTTTTCCAGAGAAACCAGGGATGGAGCAGGGAAGACCTTGAAAAGGAATTCAAAAGAGTACTTGGGGTTACCAGGATCATCTGGATGAAAAAGGGGTTGGCCGATGATCCACAGTGGTTGCTCAGAAGAATAACTGGAAATTATATCGGAGGGGGTACCGGAGGTCATACCGATGAGTTTGTGCGCTTCGCAGGTCCGAACACGATTTTATTAGCCTGGGTCGACGAAAAGGATAAGGATCTGAATCCGGTGAACAGGATGAATTATGAACGGTTGTCAGAAAATCTTAAAATTTTAGAACAATCCTCCGACCAGGATGGCAAACCCTTCACTGTCATCAAGGTTCCGCTCCCTGACATCATTCCGCTGAAGGTGGTTGCAAAAACCACGTTGACCATGCCCCTGGCATTGCCACCTGCTGAAGTGCCAATTGCCGCTTTTATTCCATCGGAAGCGCCGAAAGAGGGAGATACCCTTTTATGGCTCCCGGCTGCCACCTATCTCAATTACCTTGTTACCAACGGGGTGGTGTTGTTACCCACCTATGCAGGTATTGGCACATCAAAGGAGAGGGAAGATGCAGTGAAGCGGATCTTCGCCGAACAATTCCCAAACAGGGAGATCCTCTTTTTTGATGTACTGGGTCAGAATTTTTCGGGCGGAGGAATTCATTGTTCAACACAGCAACAGCCCTCGGTAAAAAAATAGCCAGGGATAGAGTCATTAAGATTTCACTTCCTTCTCCTCCGTGCTTTGAAAATTTTTATTTGTTTCAACGCGACAGGCTTCTTTACGAGGATTGTTTTCCGTTTAACTTTCCCTTCGGGGAAATAGGTATAGAAGGAATCCCCAAGAGATTCATTGAACCCATAACAGCGGAGCGGGGTATAATCCTGTTACCGCAGTTGTGGTTTCTATTTCAAAGATACAATCTAAGGACCGTTTAAGTAAAAGAATACAAGAAGCAGCTATGCAATCTGATATCGTTTTGTTGTGTGGGGATTACGCGCGAATCGGGCTAATATTTCCTACATTTGCGACTGAACTCTTTCAATAATGACAAAAATCTATTTCGCCGGTTCCATCCGCGGGGGCAGAAGCGACCTGGACCTGTACAGGAAAATCATCAGTTATCTGCAGCTATACGGGGAGGTGCTTACCGAGCATATTGGGGACAGCAACCTTACGCCGCTGGGCGAGACTGGTATGACCGACCGTGAAATTTACGACCGCGACATGGCTTGGCTCTCCTCCTGCGACATCATGGTGGCCGAATTGTCGGTTCCCAGTCTGGGAGTCGGGTTCGAAGTTGCCAGCGCCATTAGGATGGAGAAAAAGGCGCTTTGCCTCTATCGTGTTCAGGATGGCCGGAAACTTTCGGCCATGATTGCGGGCTGCCCGGATGTGTTGGTCAGAGAATACAAAGATTTCAACGACGTCATGCGCATAATTGATGATTTTCAGGCCATTGATCAGTCAAGCCAGTATTAAACACAAACAAGATGTTTGGTATGGTGCTGATCAATCGCCATCTCTGCATAACCTGAATCCTATGTAGCCATACCGAAAGGATGGGTTTGCACTCTCCCTGTCGGTTACGCGGAGGCCGGCATAGTCATAAAACCAGCTTCCGCCGCGGATCACGCGAAATGTTCCTTCTGACGGCCCTAAAGGGTTTTCATTGGGCGAAATTTTGTACCATGCCGGCGAATACCAGTCGGCACACCATTCAAACACATTGCCGCTCATATCGTGGATGCCCAGTTCATTCGGCTTTTTGCGGCCGACCGGATGGGTCATCGCATTCGAAATCCCCACCTTCCAGGCAACAGAGATATCTGCGTTGCTGCCGCTGTATTTATAACCCTTTGATTGGGTTCCCCCGCTGGCTGCATATTCCCATTCCGCCTCAGTCGGGAGCCTGTACTTCAGGTTCGAGATCTTATTCAGCTTCTCAATAAATTCCTGCACGTTATACCAGCTGACACGCTCAACGGGACAGCTGTCACACCCTTCGAAATAGCGCTTGTTGGTATCCTGATCCATGATCAATCGCCACTCCAACTGGGTTACTTCATATCTTCCGATATAAAAATCAGACAACACCACTTCATGGATTGGCCGCTCATCCTCCCCGCCAAAGTTGGACCCCATCTTAAATTTTCCACCCCCGACAAAAACCATATCGGTATGTATCAATGCAGGAGTCATCTCCTGAGCAAAAACCTGATGCCCCAGCAGGAACAAAATTGATATGTGGATGATAACCCTATGCAATTCGTGCCTCATCACCTTTTTGAATTACATCTTTATGCAAAATACCGCATACAATGGGATCATTTTTTCGATCAAAAGTGTTTAAAAATACTTATATACTATGAAATAATCAAATAAATATGATTTATTCCCACTGTTTAATCAACTTGTAACTTGGTTTTTTTTGAAAATTGTAGGCCTTGGGTCATATCATGAAACGGTAGGGCAGTGCGGCATCTTCGCCGGCATAATTCACACCGATGCGAGGCCCTGCAATGATATCCGCAGGATTGACGCTAATACTGCGGTCTTCAACCCAAATAGCTGCCTGTGCGTTTTCATTCGTGCTTGTCAGATCAAGTCCGGAATGTGAATAATGAATTCCCAGGATCTTCGCGACCTTCCCCGGACCGATTCCGAAATCCTTTGTAATTTTTACCTTTCCCGCACGCTCCAGCATGGTTTCGTTCCCTTCGGCCGGGATGATTCCACGGATCAAAACAGCATGGGGAATGTGCTGGTCGTTGGTGACAATATTGAATAACGAATGAATTCCATAGCACAGGTAAACATAAGCCGTCCCGCCGCGGGCATACATCACCTCGGTGCGTGCGGATCTCCGGCCTCCGAACGCATGAGAAGCCCGGTCGGTCACGCCTGCATAGGCCTCGGTTTCACAAATCATACCAGAGGTAATCACTCCATTGATCCGGGTAACGATGTGTTTGCCCAGCAGGTCTCGTGCTATCTGAACAACGCTGGGGCGGAGGAAGAAGGAGCGGGGGAGAAGCATGACGAATTACCAATTACCAATGACCAATTACCAATGACCAATTACCAATGACCAATTTCGAATTACGATTTGATGCAGTCGAAGCAGACGTAAGGGATTGAGATGACGAGTTCGCCTTTTTCTGTTGCGATGGCATTCAGTTTTTGTTCAATGATTTGGAAGACAGGTTCGACCGACTTATCAGGCAGCAGCGCTTTCCAGGATCCCAGGAAATAGTTGCGGATGAAGGAGTGGTTCAAAAAGGCTGATCCGTCACAGTACTTCATTTTGAATCCATCCACATTGATGGTTTTGATATCGAAACCTGCGCCCAGGATCAATTCTTTCAGGTATTCAACCGGTTGGCGTTTTTCCCCGATGTGTCCGTGCATTTTAACAATTTCTTGCTTCAAGTCCAATTCCAGAAGGGTCTCTTCAAACACATCGTAGAATTCGACCATGGTGTGGGGGAGGTTCATGGTCAGCACCATCTGGGCACCCGCATCGGCAACCCGATAGCATTCGGCCAATGATGCTGCCTGATCATTAACGTTGTTCAACCCGTTGTTTGAAACAATGAGTCCGAAGTAGCCATCGGGAAAGGGAATCTCTTCGGCCACGCCCTTTACAATCTTTGCAAACACAATATCCTTGACCCGCTTTTTTTCGGTAATCATCTCCATGGATTCAGCCGAAGGATCCAAACCATAAACCATGCAGGCTTTTCCCATCCTCTCAGCAAGTTCAAGCATGGGGAACCCGCCCCCGCTGCCGATGTCGAGCACATTGATATGGGATCTCATCCTGATTGTATCCAGCAGTGTTAATCCAAATGGGGCCGACCAGAGGGGAAGATCGTCGTAGGAGAGGGACATGTTATTTACGAATTACGAGTGACGAATGACGAATGACGAATGACGAGTGACGAATGACGAATGACGAATGACGAATGACGAATGACAAATTACAGACAAATGTATGGATTTTCGAGTAAAATCAGTTCTTTGTTCTTTCGCTCATACCTCGTCTTTCGAACTGTGCACAACGTACTTCTTTTCCCTATCTCCACCTGAGTCTCCGCTCCTTATCCAAGGTGATTTTTTCGTTATCGAGCAGCCATTGAACAGCGCGGATGATCTTGTCTTCATTGATGGGATCCGCAGCAACGACCAGATCTTCCATGGAACAGGGTTTGGTTTTAAGCACCGGTTTGATCATCTCAAGAATGCTGTTGAATTCCATTTCGTTGAGGCTGATTTTGTTTCGATTGATGCATACGTCACATTTTCCGCATCGTTTGGTATTGCATTCACCAAAGTAGGCGAGCAGGGTCTGGCTGCGGCATTTGTTGTTTGTTTCAGCGTACCCGATCATCTTTTCCAGCCGCTTTTCACCATCCTTCAGCCGGTCGCGGTAATTTTCGGGGGAGATGGAGAGATCGTTCGTATCCAGCCTTGCCTGCATGAATATGATTTGCGGTTTATCGGTTTGGGGAATATAATCGAGTATCTGCAATTTGGCCAGGTGCTGCAGGCTAGAGATCACCTTGTCGATACTGAGGTTGCTTCTGCGTGCCAGTTCCGGTTCGCTGAAAATGGTAAAATCGGAGAGGATTCCGCTGTATGACCGCAACATGGTTTTGATGAGGTGGTCGAAGGGCTCATGTTCCACCTGGAAGCGATAGAGTTCCTCCTTACCGGCCTTGATGAATACTTTTGAAGGATGATGAATCCCATCGGTGAGCATGACAAAGCCCTCTTTTTCGAGAAATTTGAGGCAGTTGAATACAATGACCGGCTGAAAATTGAATTGTTCTGCAAAGGCTGACAGATCGAAATCAAATTGCTGGTCTTTCCCCATTCCGACAGGTAGCTGGAAATAATTTCCAAGGGCCTGGTATACATCACGAATCATCTGAAGTTCAGGGAATGAGAGCGAAAGATTATGCCGTGAATTAAGAATATCGGCCGTTTCGTAAAGCAGCACCGCATAAGATCGCTTTTCATCACGGCCTCCGCGTCCCGCCTCCTGGAAATAGGCTTCGATGCTGTCGGGGAGATCAAGATGCACGACGATCCTGACATTCGACTTGTCGATGCCCATTCCGAATGCATTGGTTGAGACGATGATCCGGTTTTCTTCATTGATCCATGCCGACTGCCGCTGGTCTCTTATTTTGCTATCGAGACCTGCGTGGTAGAAGTCGGCGCTGATCTTGTTTTTCTGCAGAAACTCCGCGATTTCTTTGGTGTGACGGCGGTTGCGCACATACACAATCCCGGGACCTTTTACTTTGCTGACGATCTTTACAAGTCGTTTCAGTTTATCCTCCTCCTTTAACACCAGGTAGGTCAGGTTTTTTCGCTCAAAACTTTTCTGAAAAACATGCTCCTCTTTAAACTCCAGTCTCTTTTGGATATCCTTTACCACTTTGGATGTGGCTGTAGCCGTGAGCGCCAAAACCGGGGTCCCGGGGATGATGGACCGGATACCGGCGATCTGGAGGTAGGGTGGCCTGAAATCATAGCCCCACTGGGAAACACAATGGGCTTCATCAACGGCCAGCAGGTTGACCTTCATCCGTTTCAGCGATTCACGCATCTTCTCCGTAGTGAGCCGCTCGGGGGAAACATAGAGCAGCTTGATATTTCCGAACCGGCAATTTCCAAGGATGATATCAATCTCATCGGCATGCATGCCCGAATGAATCGCAGCTGCAGGAATACCGCGCTTTTTCAGATTGTCCACCTGGTCCTTCATCAGTGCAATCAGCGGGGAGATGACCAGGCAGATGCCATCACGGGCCAGCGCCGGGACCTGAAAGCAGAGCGATTTCCCTCCTCCGGTAGGCAAAAGGGCAAGGGTGTCTTTCCCCTCAAGCACCGATTGGATGATCTCTTCCTGTAGCGGGCGGAAGGAGGAGTAGCCCCAGTGTTTTAATAGTATTTGATGCGGAGATAGGACCATTTAGGAATTACCAATTACCAATGACCAATGACCAATGACCAATGACCAATGACCAATGACCAATGACCAATGACCAATGACCAATGAAAAATTACCAATTTGATAAAGTTATAAACAAACCTATGACTTTTTGGCGGATTATCGGATTAAGTAATAAAAAGTATGGCAAATAAAAATTTAAATCAAAGAACAAAACAATTTGCATTGAGAATCATCAGGATGGTTGATAATTTTCCTGTGACCAGATCATCAAAAATAATAGGGGACCAGATACTTCGGTCAGCTACATCGTTAGCTGCCAATTATAGGGCGAGTTGCCTGGCAAAATCAAAGAGAGACTTCATCAACAAGTTAAAAACTGTAGAGGAGGAAACCGATGAAACTATTTTCTGGCTGGAGCTAATTGAAGAATCCAAAATTTTTGCAACAGCTAAAATCCTTCCGGTTAAAACAGAAGCTCATGAAATCCTGAAAATTATTATTGCCAGTATCAAAACAACCCGAAAAAACCAAATCGATTACCAGTCAAAAACCAAGACCAATAAAGAACAGCAAATTGGACCAAGTAATTAGTAAATAGTCATTGGTAATTGGTAATTGGTCATTGGTCACCTGTCACTTGTACTTTCCAAATAGCGTCCAGCACCGTTCCATCCACCCACTTCACGACGGCCACGACCTCATCGGTAAATTTGGGTTTGGCTGGCACACCGCAGATTTTCTCGGCTTCGGCTTTCAACTCGTGGATGGTTTTAATCGGAAGGGATGAGTTCTTCATCTTTTCGATCAGGTCGGTGCGGAGTGGGTTGATGGCAATGCCGCGCTCGGTTACGATTACGTCGATCAGTTCGCCGGGTCCGCAGATGGTGGTCACTTCGTCGCGAATCACCGGCATCCGGTCGCGGAAGAGGGGAACGGGCAGGATGACGCATTTCCCGAAGAGGGTGTTTTGCCACCCCCCGATTCCGTGCAGCAGGTAGCCATCGGAATGGGTTACCACGTTGGCATTGAAATTTACATCCACTTCGGTGGCGCCCAGAATTACGATATCCACCATGGATGAGAAATTCCCTTTGCCATGGTAGTTGTAGCTTGTAAATGGGCTTGTATGTGTGTGATGCGGGTTTTCGCGCATGGAGCGCACGCCGTCAAGGTCGAAGGTTTGCCCGTCGAGGATGTATTCAACAAGACCCTCTTCGAGCATCTTCACCAGGTATTTGTTGCTCCCACCACGGGCGAAACGGGCTTTCCATTTACGTTCCCGCAGAATTTCCGAGAAATAGATTCCGATAGAAAGGGCCGTTCCGCCGGCTCCGGCCTGGAAAGAGAAGCCATCGTAGATCAATCCTGCTTCATCACAGAATTTCGCAGACCATTCGGCTAACAACAGCCGGTCCGGACTTTTGGTGATTTCAGTTGTTCCGCTGACGATCTTCTCGGGAATCCCGATTTTATCCAGCACAACCACATAATCCACATAATTTCCATTGATCTGCCATGGCAGACAGGGAAATGGAATGAGATTGTCAGTAACGATGATCACTTTGTCAGCATACTGAGCATCTGCCAGTGCAAAACCAAGCGGGCCGCATGCGGCAGGACCATTCACCCCATTTGCATCGCCAAAGGGGTCGGCTGTGGGTGCGGCGATCACCGCGATATCAATGTGCACTTCGCCATCCTGCACGGCCTGGTATCGGCCGCCATGGGAGCGCAAAACGCCAAGGCCTTTCATCTTCCCTTCGGATGTAAACCGTCCGAGGGCGCCATTCATACTGCCTTCGATATGGTGGATGGTGCCATCTTCGAGGTATTTTGTCATGGGTTCATGGCATGGGAAGGATGCCGAGGGATACCACATCAGATCCCTGATCCCCAGTTCATGGGCAATATCAAATATCTGTGTGGCCACCATATCGCCATTGCGGAAATGATGGTGGGTGGAAATGGTGATCCCATCGCGTAATCCGGCCTTCAGCAATGCCTCTTTCAGGCTGGGCAAAACTTTATTTCCATCGGCAGGATAATCGATACAGCTGGCAATTTTTGGTGCGGCACGGTAGCCGTCAGGTTTATATTTTCCAACGCCCATGTAAGGAATGGCAGGTTTTCCATTGATCACCGTGGGCACGATCCGTCCCGCCGCATTTTTTACAAGTTTATCAGATTTGCTCATATGATTCCCTCCAGTTTTCAGCGAGTTTGTTCATTTTTAGTGCAAGCGTAATGGTGTTTAACGCCCTTTTTACCACTGGCGGATCGATCATCTTGGTGCCAAGGGCAACCACGCCAAGTCCCAATTCGTGTGCTTTATGGAACGCAAAAACGATTTTTTTGGCTTTTTCGATTTCCTCGGATGTGGGAGCAAAGGTTTCATGGATCACCACGATCTGGCGGGGATGGATGCAGCCCATGCCATCGAAGCCGAGCGCTTTCGACCGGATCACATTCTGACGCAGCCCCTCCATGTCGCCCACGTCGGAGAACACCGAGTCGATGGGCTGAATTCCCGCGGCGCGTGCGGCATTGACGACCATGCTGCGGGCAAAGAAGGATTCGGTGCCTTCGGCCGTGCGCCTTGTTCCTAAATCGGCCGTGTAATCTTCAAGTCCGATGGCCAGGGCCACGATGTTCGGGGAAGCGCTGGCGATGGCGTATGCATTGATTACTCCCAGAGCGCTTTCGATGATGGGCATAATCCAAATGACCAATGACGAATGACCAGTGACCAATGATGATTGACGATTTAGGATTTCCTGGATTTTATCGTTGACGGCGTGGATCTGATCAGGGGTTTCGCATTTGGGAAGCAGGATCAGGTTGACGTTGTAAGGGATGATGTATTCGAGATCTTCGAGCCCGCGTTCGCCCTGGTTGATACGGACCATCCGCTCGGCGCCATAGAAATCGATGCCGCAGAGGGCATTGCGAACCAGAAACCTCGCTTCATCCTTTTTTTCGGGGGCTACGGCATCCTCCAGATCCAGGATGATGCCATCGGGTTTGTGGATGCCGGCATTGATCATCAGGCTGGGAGAATTTCCCGGAAGATAAAGCCGTGAAAAGCGGTTCCGGTCTTTGGCCGTAACATAATGATTTTCGTTAAGCATGTCCGGATGCCGGTTTTTATCGGTGGTGATAAGCTTTTTAATGGCGGCTTCCAATCGTGCAGCTATGACCAGCGAAATGGCACCTGAATCCTCAATCTTCAGGCTTGCATGTTTAATTCCGAAGAAATCCAGGATGTCAAGCGCCTCTTTCCGGATTTCATCGCCATACATCACGGCTACTTTGGATTCGACCTGAAGCTGAATTCCTCCCTGGTCAGTAAGTTCGAGGGTCACAAAGCAGTCGGAGCGGACCCCTTTACCTTTGTTACCTGTTGTTGCAATTGATCCCATAAAAACTGGTGTATGTTGTTAAATTTTAAACAGTCAAAAATATAAAATTTTCATGTATAATCTGCCTGGTTGTCTGCTATGTTTTATGATTAATCGGATTTTATATGATAATGCATGAAAATTGTTGGATGATTGGATTATTTTTGCAGTAACCTTAATAGGAAAAACCATGCGGAGAAAATCAGGAGCCCATTCAAAATCCGGTCTGTCTAAAAGTTCTGGAAAGAGTAGGGGGAAGTCTTCAGGCAAGGGCAGGAAATGGCTCCACGGCAACATCATCCTGGTTATGTTGTTGAAGTTGTTCCTGGTGCTGGTACTCTTTTTTTTATCGCGCATTCTTTTTTATGCCTTCAACCTCGGATATTTTTCGAATCTGAGCCTGCCTGAAGCCATGCGCATTTTTATCATCGGGCTCCGCTTCGATCTTTCGGCGCTGCTTATCATCAATGCTCCCTTTATCCTGATGAATTCGATCCCTTTCAAATTCAGATTCAACAAGGTCTGGCAGGGTTTTGCCAGTGGGTACTTCTATTTTATGAATTCATTAGCGTTAATGACAAATTTCGGAGATTCCATTTATTTCAGGTTTACACTGAAGCGGTTGACCGGTGATTTTTTCAAATATATGGGGGTGGGAGGTGACTGGGATAAGTTGGTTCCCCAGTTTTTGCATGATTTCTGGTATATTGCGTTGATCTGGATCCTGTTTGTTGTCATCTTAATCTACATTGGCACGCGCTTTATTATCGCGTCACCAGGCTCAGGAAAGAAGGGGTTCGACTTTCAGTTTTACTTTCTGAATACTATTTTATTTTGTGTAATAATGGCACTGTCGGTCGTCGGCATCCGGGGTGGATTGCAGCTTCGTCCCATCGGGTTGGTTACTGCGGGTAATTATACGTCGGCGAAAAATCTTCCATTGATGTTGAATACCCCATTTTCAATCGCCAAAACGCTCAACAAGGAGAGTCTGAGAACCATGACCGTTTATAAGAAAGAGGGTGATCTGGCCAAAGTTTATACACCGGTACATCGTGGTAAAACCGGTGAGTTTAAGCGCTACAATGTAATGATTATCATCCTGGAGAGTTTTTCACGTGAACATATAGGGGCCTTGAACCATTCCCTCGAAAATGGCCGATACCAAGGCTTTACCCCGTTCATGGATTCATTGCTGAGGCATGGTTACTATTTTGATGCATTTGCGAACGGAAAGACCTCGATCCAGGGGATTCCTGCTGTTTTATCAGGAATTCCGTCTCTGATGAATGAATCATTCATCCAATCGAGTTATGCTGCCGGAAAATTTTCGAGCATTGCCGGACTGCTGAAACCAAAAGGTTACACCACTGCGTTTTTCCACGGAGGTACGAATGGGACGATGGGATTTGATTCCTACAGCAAGCTGGTTGGGTTTGATCATTATTTCGGACGCATCGAATACAATAACGAAAAGGATTATGACGGGAAATGGGGCATCCGGGACGAGGAGTTCCTTCAGTTTACTGCAAAAAAAATCAATGGGATGAAACAGCCCTTTGCTGTTTCATTTTTTTCACTTTCATCTCATCATCCCTATTACGTTCCCGGAAAGTACATCAACATTTTCAGCAAAGGCAAGTTGCCTATCCAGCAAAGTGTCATGTACGCCGATCATGCATTGGGTGAATTTTTTCACACGGTCAAACACATGCCATGGTATAAAAACACCCTGTTTGTCATCACGGCCGATCACACTTCCGAAGGGTATTATCCGTATTACCAGTCTGATGTAGGACAGTATGCCATCCCCCTGCTTTTCTTCAAACCAGGCGACATCCTTGAGGGAAAATCTGAAGTAATTGCCCAACAGACCGATGTAATGCCAACCATACTGAACTATCTTGGTTACGATAAAAGCTATGTGGCTTTCGGGGCCGACCTTTTCGACAGCACTTCCAGCCAGGCGCATTTTTCAATTCATTACATTACCGGCTTGTATGGCCTGATAAAAGACGGGTATTGCCTTGAATTCAACGGGATAAAAAGCACGGCGCTGTTCAATCTCACCAAGGATCCTTTACAATCAGAGAACTTGGTTGGCAGGGAAAATGAGGTGCGAGCCAGGATGGAATTGTTCATCAAGGCGTATATTCAGCAGTATAATAACAGGTTGATTGAGAATAGAATGACGAGTGACGAGTGACCAATGACCAATGACCAATGACCAATGACCAATGACCAATGACCAATGACCAATGACCAATGACCAATGACCAATGACCAATGCCTAATGCCTAATGCCTAATGCCTAATGCCTAATGCCTATTGCCTATTGCCTATTGCCTATTGCCTATTGCCTAAATTTTTTTACTCATGCTTTAAGTTTTCTTATGTCTGAGGAAAGTTCAAAGAAGCATATTCTTTTCATCATTAATCCGATTTCGGGGATAGGGAATCATCATGGCGTTGAGCATCTGATAACGGAACGGCTAGATTCAGCCAGGTTCAATTCCTCAATTATATACACCAATTCTCAGGGCCATGCTTCTGAGATCAGCAGGGAGGCCGCAGCCGACGGCGTGGAGATCATTGTGGCCGTCGGAGGTGACGGAACGGTGAATGAGACGGCGGCAGGTCTTATTGGAACGGAATCGGCCCTGGCCATCATTCCTGCAGGATCGGGAAACGGGCTGGCCCGGCATCTTAAAATCCCGATGAATAAAAAACGCGCCATTGATGTAATCAACCATGGCAAAGTTCAGAAGATTGATACGGCCACCATCAACGATCAGTTGTTTGTCAACCTGGCAGGCGTGGGCTTTGACGCCTCGGTTGCCAAGAAATTTGCATCGGCAGGCAAGCGCGGGTTTTCGACCTATTTCCGAATCACAACCAATTCCTATAAAAATTACGAACCCAAGCAATACACGCTGGTCATTGACGGGAAGGTGATTAAACGCCGTGCACTGCTGATCAGTTTCGCCAATTCAAACCAGTTTGGCAACAATACTTCTATTGATCCGACAGCCAGCATTGATGATGGTTTTATTGATGTGTGTATTGTGGGAAAAATGCCATATTGGAAAGCGCTTTTATTGGCTCCTTTGCTCTTCCTTAAAAAGTTTGACCAGACAAAATATATCGAAATCATCCGGGCCAAAGAGGTGGTTCTGAAAAGAAAGAAGGGGAAAAGCATTCATCTTGACGGGGACCCAAAGACGATGGGAAAGGAGCTGACCATGCGGATCAATCCATTGTCGCTGAATGTTATTGTACCATGACTCGTGACGCGTAACGCGTGACAAAAAAATATAAATCGTAAATTGTTTTGCATATGCAGCAAATAACCACGCACTCTTTGAATCATGGGCTGAAATCAAACCTCACAGAATGGGGTTTCTCTGATACGTTCGCGGGCTATCTCGCAGATTTTTCATCCCTGATCGTCATCCTGCTCTCTTCAGTCATTGTTTACTATATTGCAAAAGTAGTCATTAACCAAATCCTCAAGCGATTGGTTGAAAGATCGTCCAGTAAGTGGGATGATCATTTGTATGAGCAAAAGGTATTTACCAGGCTTGCTTTATTGCTGCCTGCACTGGTACTTCAGGTTTCACTGGCTCATAGCATTTCCAAGTATCCCGAGGCAATTAAATTTATTGAACTTGGCCTGCATCTCTATATGACCTTTATCATCCTGCTGGTGATTGTCTCTTTTCTGAATGCAGTATATCACATTTACGGTGAATTTGATATTTCTGATTCAAAGCCTATCAAGGGGTATGTCCAAATCGGCAAGATCGTAACCTATGTGGTAGGCGGGATTGCCATGATATCGGTACTCATTGGCCAATCGCCGATTACCCTGTTGGCCGGACTGGGTGCCATGTCGGCGGTGATCATGCTGATTTTTAAAGACAGCATCCTTGGCTTTGTGGCCGGGGTGCAGCTTTCAAGCAATAAAATGTTGCAGATCGGAGACTGGATCACCATGCCAAAGTATCACACAGATGGCACGGTGATCGATGTATCCCTGGTAACAGTCAAAGTCAGGAATTTTGATAATTCTGTCAGCTGTATTCCGACCTATACCCTGATATCAGATTCATTCCAGAACTGGCGCAGCATGGGTGAAGCCGGAGGGCGCCGCATGAAACGCTCCATCCTGATTGATGTCGGAACCATTCGTTTTCTGGATGAGGATATGGTCAACAATCTGAAGAGGAAAAAAATCATTTCAGATGAGATAGATACTTCTGTTGAATATGTCTCGAATCTCGGCATTTTCAGGGTTTATATTCTAAATTATCTCAGGAAGATTCCCAACCTTAACCAGGATGCTTCGCTGATGGTTCGTACCTTGCAACCCACCGAAAACGGTTTGCCCGTTGAGCTGTACGCATTTTACATCCCGCCCACCTGGTCAGAGTTTGAGGATTTCCAGGCCCAGCTTTTTGAGCATATCCTGTCCGTTCTTCCGGAATTCGGGTTGAAAGCATTCCAGCGGCCATCGGGAAGGGATGTGCAGATGTCGGGCGTGCTGCCGGAGTAAAGCAATGACGAATGACGAATGACGAAGTTTTTTCCTGTTACTCCATCGCTTGATATTAGTTGGTTAATATAGATACTACATTTGCCGGTTCTGGAGAAATTCCTAATTTTGCAAAAAAAAAGACAGTAGGCAATAGGCAGTAGGCAATAGGCAATAGGCAGTAGGCAGTAGGCAGTAGGCAATAGGCAATAGGCAATAGGCAATAGGCAATAGGCAATAGGCAATAGGCAGTAGGTATTGCTAATTCGTCATTCGTCATTCGTCATTCGTAAATCGTATATCATAAATCTAAACTCCCTCATATGTCATTCAACTTACGCAACCGCAACTTTCTCAAGTTGCTCGACTTCACCCCTCAGGAAATCAAATTTTTATTGGATCTTTCAATGGATCTGAAAAAGGCCAAATATGCCGGCACCGAACAACCGCGTCTAAAGGGAAAGAATATTGCACTGATCTTTGAAAAGGCCTCTACACGTACTCGTTGTGCATTTGAGGTGGCAGCGTTCGACCAGGGTGCGCGCATTACCTATCTTGGACCTGAAGGATCGCATATCGGCAAAAAAGAGACCATGAAGGACACCGCCCGCGTGTTGGGCCGGATGTATGATGGAATCGAATACAGGGGATTCGGACAATCCATCGTCGAGGAACTTGGCAAATATGCCGGGGTTCCTGTATGGAACGGATTGACCAATGAGTTTCATCCAACCCAGATTCTGGCTGATTTTTTGACCATGATCGAACATTCGGATAAGCCTTTGCACCAAGTCTCCTTTGTCTATTGCGGCGATGCCCGGAATAACATGGGCAACTCGCTGATGGTGGGCGCCTCGAAGATGGGAATGGATTTCCGCGCATGCGCTCCCAAAAAATATTGGCCTGAACAGGAACTGGTCGACCAATGCCAGGGAATTGCCAGGGAAACAGGCGCGAGGATCACCCTTACCGAACATGTGGAAGAGGCTGTAAAAGGGGTTGATTTTATCTATACCGATGTCTGGTTGTCGATGGGCGAAGCCAAAGAACTTTGGGATGAACGCATCAGGGAGATGCTCCCTTACCAGGTAAATGCAAAAATGATGGCATTGACTGGAAATCCGAAGGTGAAATTCATGCACTGCCTGCCTGCATTTCACAATAAAGACACAGAGGTTGGACTGGATATTTTGAAGAAATATGGATTGAATGGCCTGGAAGTGACCGAAGATGTTTTTGAATCACCCTCCTCCATCGTCTTTGATGAGGCGGAGAATCGCCTTCATACGATCAAAGCAGTAATGGTGGCAACCTTGGGAGCCTAAACGGGGACTACTCTTCCTTTTTCACACATCAGCGTGCGGGCCGGGTACTTATCGAAAAAGGTATAATTATGTGTCGCCATTACAATGGCCCGTCCTGTTTTGGAGATGTCCATCAGCAAACTGATAATTCCTTCTGAGCTTTCCGGATCCAGGTTCCCTGTTGGTTCATCAGCCAGGATCACCTCAGGGTCGTTTATCAGCGCCCGGGCGATGGCCACGCGCTGCTGTTCGCCGCCCGATAGCTGGTGAGGCATCTTCGCACCTTTATTTCCAAGGTTTACCTTTGCAAGTACTTCCAAAAGCCGCTTCTGCATCTTTCTTTTATCCTTCCACCCGGTGGCACGCATTACGAAGAAGAGGTTTTCATTAACAGACCGGTCCATCAGTAACTGGAAATCCTGAAATACAATTCCCAGTTTCCTGCGAAGAAATGGCACATCTTTCATCCGTAGCATCCGCAGGTCGAATCCCGCAACCTTTGCTGTTCCAATCCGTACAGGTAATTCGGCGTAAAGAACCTTGAGAAGGCTGCTTTTTCCGCTGCCGGTTTTTCCAATCAGGTAAAGAAATTCACCTTTATTTATGCTGAGGGTGACATTGGCCAGGATGAGATTCTCAACCTGGTAAACAGATACTCTGTCAAGTTCAATGATTCGTTCGCCCGCCATAGTGGTTAATTCGCTTGCAACAAAAGTAACGAATAGTTCTGATTTAATCTTTATTGATCCAGTTTTTGAATTTTTCCATATTCCAGATTTCTGGCAATCTGAAGGATCTCCTCCAGCCTGTGATACAGGTTACAGCGGGTCAGCGCCGTTTTCGGGTTATTTATCCTGAAATAGGCGATCAGGGTAAAGTCCTTGTCCCTGATCTGAATATAATCCGGGATTTTTCCGGTGCCCTGGATCTTTAGGATATACATGGGATTAGGGATTAGGGATTAGCCATTAGACATTAGACATTAGCCATTAGGGGTTTATTTTTTCAGGAAGGAGGGCTCCTTCAATTTTTCGATACTCAGCTTCATCCTTCAACGAGATAAAAACAATAATAAGATCGTCGATGTAGAGTTTGTACAACGGCGATGGATTGTAAAAATAGACCTTGGCTGCACCATCCGGGGGAAGGTTTCGGGGAACATACCAGGCAACTTCGATTTTAGTCCATTTATCTTCCGGGACAAATTTTTCAAGGATAAACTGATTGTAGCTCAGGCTTTTTCCTTTTGATTGGTAATCAACAACCAGCGTGGCTTCAGTAGTCTCTTTGGGGGCAAGGACCCATGCCGAGACCTGGATTATACGGTTGCCTGTCGTGAAGAGGGTGTCGAGCCTGGTTTCCAATCCGACGCTGTAAGGAATTTTTTTATCTGACTTTGATGACCAGTGTCCCTGGTAAGAAATCGTATCGTTGCGCGTTCCCTGGTTCATCCAAGGACTGCCCTGTAAGCGCTCCATATCATTCAACATCGAATTTTTCCCGGTGATGCTTTCAGCAGGAATATAAACCCTTGCTTTTTGCGAAAGGCTGAAAAACGAATCCCAATACATGCCGGCAGTGATGTTGTAGGGAGGGAAAATCCATTTGGCATGCTGATAAAATTGCAGCAGGTTAAGCGAAATCAGCAGGACTAAAATGGCGGAAAGGATCCTTTTCAAGACAACAGCCCGAAGAGAATGATAAAAACTGAAAAGCAGGAGCGCCACGGTGACATAAATATCGATAAACACCCGTTGTCCGCATTTTGACGCGTAATACCATACCCACCAGCAAGAGGCAATGTAGGCAAATGACAGCATAAAGCCCATCAGCCAGAAATACCGGAAGCGGTTTTGTTTGAAAATCGGCGTAAAGCCAAAAAGGGCGATGAAGGCAACCGGTGTATAAAGAAACAATCCACGGTTATAACTGAACAGAATATTCGCCAGGTTGGAGTGAAGGAGATTCAGTTTTTCATCTCCGTATGTATAAACGATCAATTTCCCGGTTTGCAGATACCAGAGCGCCACAGGAATGGCAAGTAAAATCAACATTTGGATGATCCCCCGGATAAGGGCTTTCTTTTCGGACAAAACCTTTCTGAAGGTTTGGGACATGATGTCTGTATCTCCCGCGATAAAGGGCACCAGGAGCAGGATCATCGCATTGGTGGGTCGGATCAGTAAAATGAGGGTGAACAGCGTCAGAGACCTGACAAACCATTTGGGCTGGTAATCATGAAAAAGCTTATAGGTAGTCAATGCAAATCCTGTGATCAGCGCAAACGAGTAAACGTGGGTCATTGATGGCTCAACAACCGTGAAGAAGACCAGGTTGGTGCCCAGGGTTACGACGACCGTTATGAAGGCAGCAGTACGTTCATCGGATCCAAAAAGCTTCAAGAGTTTCATCAGCCACCGTGCACCCAGCCAAAGAAACAGCAAGGCCGATAAAGCGATTGAATACTGGTAGGGGAGGGAGTATCCGTCCATCGGAATGACCTCCAGCCAAGCCATGAGATGCCCGAAGAGGAAGAAGGGAAGCCATAAGATGGCCATGCCGGGAAAGTATTTATTTACCTTTTGTGTTCCGGCATCATTTCTGAATTCCTTGAACACGGAACGGTTTGCAGGATAGTATTGCGCCTCATACTGTTCTACGAATTTGAATTGCAGGTCGTGGTAAATAAAAATAGCGGGCAGGTAGGCATAGTAACCCTTTCCATCGCTGTTGATCACCCGGTCCCAGTTTTTCTCAGGGTTTTTGAATCCAATGAAGATCAGTACATAGACGAACAGGATGATCTCCGGTGTGTGTTTGTAAATGTGCTTCATGAAGGTGTTATTTTGTATTTCGCTGGCGCAGGGCTTCGAAGAGAATTACGCCGGAAGCTACGGAAACATTGAGTGATTCGATTTCTCCCACGAGCGGGATGCGTACAACTTCATCAGTGAGTTTCAGGTATTCCTCCGAGATTCCTTCTCCTTCAGACCCGAGGATGAGCGCCATCGGTTTATTGTAGTCGATGGCAGTATATTCAAGTTCGGTTTTTTCAGTGGCTGCAACGATGGTGAGTCCGCTGTTTTTCAGAAACTGGATGGTCTCCTTGAGGTTTTGGGCCCTGACCACCGGAAGTTTATACAAAGCGCCGGCCGATGTTTTGATTGCATCGGAATTGATCTGTGCTGAGCCCCTTGCCGGAAGAATGAGCCCGTCGACGCCTGCACATTCGGCAGTGCGGGCAATCGATCCCACATTGCGCACATCGGTCACCCTGTCTAGGATCAGGAAGAGCGGCTGCCGGCCCTGTTCAAAAACATAGGGGACGAGGTCTTCAATTTGCTGATAGGTGATTTCTGAAACATAGGAGATAATTCCCTGGTGATTTTGTCGTGACAGGCGGTTGAGTTTTTCGACCGGGACAAACTGAAACGGGATTTCCAGCTCCTTGATCAGGTTAAAAAGCTCATGGAATCCATCACCCCTCAGTCCGTTTTGAAGAAAAATCTTCTCCAGCTCTTTTCCTGATTTAATGGCCTCAATCGTTGGCCTGATGCCGTAAATGTATGTCTCTTTCTTCATAGGGATTAGGGGTTAGGGGTTAGGCAATAAGCAATAGGCAATAGGCAATAGGCAATAGGCAATAGGCAATAGGCAATAGGCAATAGGCAATAGGCAATAGGCAATAGGCAATAGGCAATAGGCAATAGGCAATAGGCAATAGGCAATAGGCAATAGGCAATAGG
>Ga0247842_10000504_pt1 | contig 80088 bp, 82 predicted proteins | sample LaCruzMarch2015__3_FD_192411 | JGI IMG/M metagenome (GOLD analysis project Ga0247842, IMG submission 192411) | Freshwater microbial communities from meromictic Lake La Cruz, Castile-La Mancha, Spain - LaCruzMarch2015_19m | ecosystem: Environmental > Aquatic > Freshwater > Lake | place: Spain... | reverse complement strand
TACAGACGCCAGGATACCAACGATAATAATTACCACAATTAACTCGATAAGCGTAAAACCTTTATTCATATCATTTCTCCTTTTAAAAACAGCACACGCTACCTATTAAGGCCAGGATCAGACAAAACTAAAATAGCCCGGATATGAATTAATAACCCGCGCTTCCTCCAAAGACACCAGCAGCAGTCAGGGTCTTAGTATACGCTACAGAACTACCAGGAGTCTTACCTGTGCCTGTTCCGCATCTAGTGGCAGTGCATGTTCCGGTGGCCGAAGCGCATGCATAAGAAAAGAAATGCGTAGTACCTGTACAATCTGATGGAGCTGACACACCTAAACCAGCTAAGTCCGTGTAAGCACCGTTCTCTTGATTTTCCGCTACTTCTGCAGATCTTAAAGAACCTAATATAAGCCTTGCTTCAGCAGCACGTCCTTTTTCCACCACCTTAGTATACTGAGTCATGCCAACAGAAGCCAATATACCAACGATAATAATTACCACAATTAACTCGATAAGCGTAAAACCTTTATTCATCTGACTCCTCCTTTTTTCTGTTGATATTTTAAACCTACTTCTCAAAATTGTCAATAACTATCCTCCGATTTTTGAAATCTCAAATATCGGCAAAAAGATACCTGTAATCATGATACCTATAACACCGCCAATAAAAACCAGGACAAAAGGCTCAAACATAGCTACAAAACGCGCAAGAAAAACCTCACAATACTCTTGATAAAAAACATTAATCTTCTTAAACATCTGCGGAAGTTCCCCGATCTCTTCGCCGATACTTACCATCTGGATAAACATCGGGTCAAAAAAAGCGCTTTTCTCCAAAGGTTCACGTAAAGATTTACCCTCGCGCACATCATCTTTAATCTTATGAATGATATCCGCCATAACCAAATTCCCCACGCTGCGTTCTGATATTTCCAGGGAATAAAGAATAGGGACCCCTGATTCCAAGAGTGTAGACATTTCAGAAGAAAATCTTTCCACATTTAAAGCCATAAAGAAATCGCCAAATACAGGCATCTTAAACTTAAAATTCTCAAAATTCCTCCTGCCTATTTTAGTCTTAAGGTAATTCTTAATAGCAAAAACTGCTACACCGATAACCAAAAATATCGCAATCATGTTAAACCTTAAAAAGTCGCTGACCTTTAATAAAATCTGCGTAAGCAAAGGCAGCGTAATATTGAAACTTTTAAATATCTCTGCAAAGGTAGGAACTATCTTTACAGCCATTAAAAATAACGCTCCTAAGCCTGCAGACAACAGAATTGCTGGATAAATTAAGGCCGAGATAACCTTCCCTCTAAAATTAGCATCTCTTTCCAGATATGTAGCCAAACGGCTTAATACTACCGCCAAGTTACCGCTTGCCTCTCCGCTTTCTACTAAGTTCACCCAAAGATCCGAGAAAACTTTTGGATGTTTAACCATTGCTTCATGAAAACTTAATCCCGCCTCCATATTCTTCTCTAAATCCAAAACCACCGCATAAAGCTTCTTACTAACCACCTGCTTAGAGATTATATCCAAGCTCTTAAGAATAGTAACTCCTGCCCCAAGCAAAGTTGCTAACTGCCGGCAGAAAAGAGTAAGGTCAGCTCCGGTAATCCGGTCACGCTTCTGCTTAAGTTTACCTCCTCTGACGCTCGCCTTAACTGCATCGCTCTTAAAGGCTTCGGTATTCTCAGGAATAACGCTAATCACAATTAACCCCCGGGCCTGGATCTTACTTACTACCTCTTCCTGGTTCAATCCCTCTTCTATCCCGGTTTCTTTTGTTCCCAAGGTATTCCTGGCAATATAATAAAATTTCAACATTATTCTACTCCCAATGTAACGGAAAAAACCTCTTCTAAAGAAGTTATTCCGCTCTCAACCTTCTTAATCCCTGACTCATAAAGTGTTTGCATACCCGCAGCCCTGGCTACCTCCCGTATTTTTTGATAAGGAGCTCTTTGGTTAATTAAATCCTGTATTTCTATAGTACAGGGCATAACCTCGCAAATATTGGTCCTTCCTCTATAGCCCGTGTTGTTACATTTAGCGCATCCTTTATGCCGATAGATTAACTCTCCTTTTATATTCGCTCCTTTTAGTTGTTCAGGAGTGGGCTCATAAGCCTCTTTACATTCTAAGCATAACTTTCTGATTAATCTCTGAGCAATAACTACCAACAGAGAAGGAGCCAGCATATACGGCTCAACGCCAATATCCATAAGGCGGCTTGCCGCTGAAGGAGCATCATTAGTATGCAGGGTAGTTAAAACCAAATGGCCAGTAAGCGCTGAACGAATACAGATCTGAGCAGTTTCTAAATCCCTGACTTCACCTACCATCATAATATCCGGGTCCTGACGCAAGAAACTACGCAAGGAGGCGGCAAATGTAAGCCCAACTTCCGGCTTAATCTGGACCTGATTAATTCCATCCATTTTATACTCTACCGGATCTTCAACGGTAACGATATTCTTCGATGCATTCTTAATCTCATTTAGAATCGCATAAAGAGTAGTCGACTTTCCGCTGCCGGTAGGGCCGGTAATAAAAACCAAACCATACGGCTGATTGATTGCTTTACGTATATGCTCCAACTGTTTAGTGTCAAAACCGGCGGAATTTAAATCCAGGACTTTGTTGCCGCGATCCAATATCCTCAATACCGCCTTTTCACCATATATAGTCGGAATAACAGATACGCGGATATCAATCGGCCGGTCATTAATACGCACTAAAATTGCTCCGTCCTGCGGAAGGCGTTTTTCCGCAATATCCATTTTTGCTAAAATCTTTACGCGAGAAACAATCGGCAGATGCAAATGCTTTGCCGGCGGAGGTATTTCACAGAGTCTTCCGTCAATCCGATACCTTAAAGAAGTCTTTTCCTTAAAAGGCTCAATATGTATATCCGAGGCACCTTCTTCAATTGCCTGCCGAATAATCAAATCCACTATTTTAACAACAGGCGCTTCTTCGGCACGGGCGATTAACTTGTCCAAACTTAATTCCTGGCCTAAATCATCCCCCGCATCCTGCGTTGTTGTGTCAATATTATAACTGGACTCAACAGCATCACGCAACATCGCAGACTTACCATAGAATTCTTCAATCGCCTTCTTTATATCCGAACGCGTGGCAATAACCGGATTAATTTCGCAACCCGTAAGTTTTTTTAAATTATCTATAAGAATAAAATCCAGCGGATCAAACATCGCCACTGTAAGCGACCTGAGCGTACGCGATAAAGGCAATACGTAATTCTTAAACGCAAACTCCTGCAAGACCAAATGCTCCAGCCCCTGGCCAGCCACTGGCTTAAGCATGCCCGTGCCAAGGGTAAAGAAAGGAACATTCAGCTGCTTTCCCAATGCAGCTACAATCTGGTCCTCTTTTACCATATCCAGCTTGATTAATATCTCACCCAACCGGCCAGACTCCTGCCTTTGAACACTGATAGCCTTTTCCAGCTGGCTAGGTGTAATCAAGCCTTCTCTTATAAGAAGTTCGCCTAGTCTTAAATACTTATCTTTTTGCATTTTTATCGCTTTTTATCAAAATTATTCAAGCTAGAGTTAACCAAATAATCACGGTTAATGTGAGTAACTGCACTCTGCTCGCGGATAGGCAGGCTGAATCTTTGCATTTGCTCTAACTTTAGCTGATTATCCTTAACTATGCGGGGAGTAATAAATACTAAAAGCTCCCTCTCCCTATCCTTATCTTTATTTTTGTGCCTGAACATAGCGCCGATTATAGGAATATCTCCTAAGACAGGTAATTTAGTAATAGTTTCAGACCTGTCATGACGGATCAGGCCGCCGATAACCACTGTCTCGCCATCTTTAATTCTTACTGTTGACTTAGTAGAACGCTCTTCAGGATCCTTATATGAAGTGCTAAAAGTACTGGCAGTAGCATCTTTCACACTAGGATAGATAAACATGGTAATCTCTCCGTTGTCGGAATTGATCTGCGGGGTTACCCTAAGCGACACACCGGTCTCTGTTCTTTCAGCGCTGGTAGTAGTTGTTGAAGCTGTGCCCTGGCCTTGAGTATCAGTAATCTGACCAATCGCTTCATCGGTAGTAATCTTGATCTCCGCGGTTTCATTATTTAAAGTCATAATCCTTGGCCTGGCCAATACCTTAGTATCAGCTTGCGTTTTCAAAAAGTCCATTTGCACCTGATAGGGATTACCTGTGGCCGTGCCGTCGCTATCAATTGAGCCTGGGTTAATACTTATAGTTCCCTGGCCGGCATTAAAAATCTTACTCCAACTACCAAAAGGAAATCCCGTGCTTGCAGAAGCCCCATAGAGGTACATCGTAAACGGAGATTGACTATATTTCATTCCCAGTTTATCTACCGTGTTCTTGCTCACATCAAGCATTTCCACCTCTAACATAATTTGAGGAACTTCAATATCAAGAGAGGCAATTACCTGCGCGATTACCTTCATACGTACAGAGGTGTCTGTAACAATCAGGCTATTGGTACGGTAGTCTTCAACCAATGAACCGCTCGAAGAAAGTAATTTCTTTACAGAATAGGTAATTCCGGACTCCTCTTCTGATTTCCATTTGCCACTTGTAGTGTCGCTTGAACTACTACTACTATCAGAAGAAGAATTAGAACTACTTATATTATTTGACTCCTCTTCCTTCAAGGAAGAGGACGAAACACTGGCATGTTTCAAATAAAATACCCTGGTAACTGTTTCAGTCCCGATATCCCCTAAATCCTTAACCACAAAAATATTGGCCTTGCTGTCCAGCTCGTAAGAAAGATTATTTGCGCTAAAGATCTTATCCATTGCCTGGCTCAAAGGTACCTTATCCAGATAAAGAGTCACCTTTCTGTCAGCCACTTGCCCGGAAGCAATAAAATTCAACCCTGACTGTATAGAAAGCATCTTCAGCATATCCTTTATATTGACATCCTGAAAATCCATAGAGATCACCGGCTCAGAACCCGGACTGGATTCTTGTGACTGCGCATTTAGATGCGGGATAAAAAATACACATACGATTGAGAAAATAAAAACAAAAATCAAGAAAGTCTTTTTCATTTTTCCTCCTTAGTCCCTTTCCCTAAAACAGGGACATTACCGGGGGTAGCCAGAGTGGCCATCCTTCCGGCAAAGTTTAAAGTAATCCCTTTTTTCTCTATACTTACTATTTCAACTCCCTCTATTGAATCACCAACCCCTAATATCTTATTATTAATGATTGCCTGGGGAAATTTACCCCCCCAGACCACCCCCTGCACTTGAAATTTATCCAAGCTGGGCAAAGGCTTCTCCGGCTCGGTAGTTTCTTGCGGAGACTGAATGCTTTGCATCTCTTTTTCTTTTTTCTCTCTTTCTGCAGCTAACTGAAACAAGTCACCGAATGGATCACGTAAATCCCCGGAGCTATATTCAATCACTGGACGTAAAATTACCCCATCGTTATTGCTATCCGCAAAAACCAGATGCGCAAAACTCACCAATAACACTAAAACAAGAAAATTGCCCTTGGCAAAGACTTTAAGCGATTTTCGCAGTGGTACGGAAAAGTGTTTTATGCTTTCCTGTACCATTAAGATAGGCTTTAACAACTTATCCGCACTCCTCATATTTATAGGCAAGTTATTGTGCTTATTTTTAAACTGATATCCAAATCCTTTTCCGCCTTTTTATCAGCCTGATTATTGCTGACTGTAGTGATATTGACATCTTCCACTAGAAACAAATCCTTATAATTCTCAACCTTGCTGATAAACAGCCCCAAGGCATGGTAATCCGCGACCCTGACCACTATTAAAAATGAAGTCCTTATATACTCCGCATATTGCTGTTCAGCCCCAGGCTTAACTGAAATTACTTTAACCCTGGTGTCCTTTGCAATATCAGTCATTGCGCCAATAACTGACCCCAGGTCTTTCCTGTTAAAAGTTTGTTTATAGCTATCAATTCTTTTCTCTACCCGGTTTAAACTTTCGATTACCTCGCTTTTCTTTATTTCCTCATTTTTATTTTCCACTAAAGAATCAAGCTGCTGGTTTTGCATACCATACAAATAAAGAGCTATAAATATTGCCAGCAATATAACTCCAGCATTTATAATTTTGTTTTTATTCTTGCTGAAGAAGTCCATCGTTATCATTTTTCTTTTTCTCCGGATAATTTCTGCAAGCAATACTAAAAATAGCCACACTTTTATCCAAAATTACCCTACGGTCAACAGAAGTAATAGTTATTTCCTTAAAGTTTTTGGAAAAGAACTGATTGCTTTTAAGATTGGATAAAAATGTGTTTACTGCCTCAAATTCTTTATCGCTATCACCCAAATAAACATTCCCGTCAATTATAACTTCGGGCCGGCCATCTTCCTTCCGCTTAGAAGTAAAATTAGTAAGCCATGCGCCTTCCGGCAAAGCCCGCGGTATAATATCTAAAAAGTAAGTGGCATAAAGCTGATCTTTAATCAAGCTGTCTAAATTATTCAGCTTCTTTTTAAGGTTTTTATCCCGGGCAGCTAAAATTGCGTAATCTTCTCCCGCGGAAACAGAAGCAACCTTTGGCCGGTTAGCTTTTATAGAGTTTAATTCATCGCGCACCGGCTGTGTCCTGTATATACCATAGCCAAAAGTAGCTGCGCATATTAAAATACCCAGGAAGACAACCTTAAAATCAATCTTTACGCCTTCCATAAAAGCAAAAATGTCTTCTTTGCCTTTAGCGCCATCCGCTTTTAGCCGGGTGTTAAAAAGGTTGATTTTTATCTTTAAAGGTAAATCCTTAAAAAGTACCGCCCCGACGCTTTTGGCAAGAATTGAAGAGTAAGTTGCTCCTTTGCCTAAAACCCTGCTGGTATCAATAAATTTCGCTGAAATGCCAGAACCAGAAAAGAAGTTCCGAAGATCTTCGCGCATATCCTGGCCGGAAAGTACATAAATGTTTTTGATCGCCTTATCCGGAAACTTGCGGCGGTAATAATCCTGGGAAACGCGTATCTCATTCTTTAGCTTGTCATACTTTTTCATCTGGTCATTAACGGCAGCGCCATCCAAATCGTTAAGGCCTGAACTAAGCACTATATCCCGGCTAAAAAATGGGAACCCATTTTCAGACACCATGAAATTTATTTCATCATCATTATTCAGGTCAAAACAAAGGCTGGCCACAACCCCGCCGTCCCTTGCTCCGCACAACCTTAAAAAACGTAAAAGGCTGAAAGCAGAATACTCAATAGCGTTAATTTTGATACTTAGCTGCTTTGATATAGAAATATATTTTTCCAGTATTTCTTTCTTTATACCGACAAACAAAATGGTATTTAATTTACTTTTACTATCAGACTCAACTTGAAAATTATAGACTAAATCTTCCAGCTTAAAAGGAATGTATTTTTTAGCTTCAAAATTAATCGCACTTTGCAGCTCATTACTCGGCAACCTGGGAAGTTCAAAAGTACGGATTATAAGATCCTGCCCGGAAATACAGATAGAGCCTTGCTCGACATTTATGTGGTTGGTACGCAAAGCATCCTTAATCATGGCGATTATCTTTACTTCCGTAGGGACCTTTTCCTCGAAATCACCGGAAAACATACTCGCCTGGGGAATAACTACGCTATTTACCAGTTTCTTATTATTTACCTCTGCCAGGCCAATTGAATTAGTCCCAAAATATATACCTAAAGAGTTCATGTCTGCTCTCCTGAAGTTCCCCTGGGAGGGAAGCTACGCTTTTTGCTCCTTAACCAAGTATCAATATCATTGCGGTCAAATCTCCAAACCCCCCCCACCTTCATGCCAGAGATTTTACCTTGGTTAAGCCAGTTATATATAGTCTGCTTCTTTAATTTAAGGTATTCCGCTAATTCATCGATATCTATTAGTCTTGCCATAAGTCTTACTTCCTTTAGCTATAAATTACTGTGGATTTAATTAAAACATAATACACATATTTTGTCAAGTGTTTTTTTATATAAACTTACTCAAACTTACTTATAGTAGTGGTTTACCGAGGATAAATGGAAGGAAAAAACAGCTAGCTCGCATCAAAAAAATAAGATTCGGGCAGCTAAAATACTATAGACTTACTTAGATTATAACGGACTTACGCGATGAACTTGAATTGAATTAAGGAGAGTAGGTGTAGATAGCTTTAGCGCTTATTCTACGCGTGCCAGCAATAGGGCCTGAATTTACACCATAGACAGTAATTTCCACTCTACTTACAGAACCAGGCAGGTTAGGCTCATTAAAATCAGGTAAGCTTGAGCCGCTTTGGCGCATAATCCTTGTATATTCTCCCGTAGCAGGCCAATTAGAATCATTTACACGCAACATCTCTAATGCATAGTTAATTCCGGCCTTAGCAGCATATTGACTTTGAATCCGGCTTAATTGATGGTGGGTTAAGCGCGATTGGGTAAGTATAATTCGTAGTATAACAGTACTCAGGATAGAGACCACCATGATGGTCCCTAAAACAATAAAAAGGATCATCCCTTTTCTATTGCTTTTAAGCATCTTTCCTTAAAGAAATGCGATAATCATTATCAATCTTAACCAAAATAACATGGCCTTCACGAGCAAGCCAGCCTAAACTCATCAAGACATTATCAGGAGTGCGTTCAATCCCCTTCGCTAGATCAGAAAAATTTACCTCTCCATACTGGTCCAGGTAATGCCAAATCTCCCCTGCGACGATTCCGATTTCAATTATCATTTTTTCTCCTTCCTTTATGACTACCGGCTGGTAGGTTATGAATGTATTTTATAAACAAACAGAGATAAGTCAACTACTTTATTTAATATTCGCTTTAATCCACTCAATCCGCTCCTGAGCGAATTTTGATTCCTCAGTATTATCCTTCGCGATTTTCACATATATACCTAAAGCTCTCTTAAAATCATCCTTGTCTTCATAGATTTTTGCGGCGCGTAAAAGCACACGGATTAATAACTGTTCATTATCACTATAAATATCCGCCAATTTAAGATATACGGCAATTGCCGCATCCAGTTCATTCTTAGCCTCATATACTTCAGCTAAACTAAACCTGATATCGCCGGAATCCTCAACATCAATCAACTCCAAAGCTTTCAGGAAGAAGAGTTCAGCTTGCTCATAATCAAGCGCCTTGTAATAACATTTAGCTATCCTGGGAAAAACCAAGGAACCTGAATCGGGGTAAGTTTTCAGGATCTGCCTGTATTCGCTGATCGCCTCTTCAAATCTTCCCTGCTGGAAATAAATATCCGCTACGGCTAAGGCAGCTTCTTCCTTTAGCTCACCTTTTGCAACCTTAACCGTCATTTTAAAGTTATCCAGCGCCTGTTCAAATTTATTCTCACCCTTAAAAACTGAACCTAAAGCATATAACGCATCCGCAGCTAAACTGCTATCAGGAAAATCTTTCGCCAGAGAACTAAAATACCTGGCCGCAAGGTTTAAATCATTCAGACGGTAATAATATTGGCCCAGCCACCACATAATCTCCGGAGTAAGTTTTGAATCGGGGTATTTAACACGCAAGAGTTCAAATCGCTTGACCGCTTCTTTTTCCTGGCCCAGTTTATAATAACAATCAGCAATTTCATATTCCGCCTTCTGCTTTAATTCGACCTCTTGTGGATACTGCTTGATAATATCCTTAAAAATATTGAGCGCTTCATCAATTTTACCTAAATTAAGTACAGTTAGACCCAGCATAAAAATTGCCTGACCAAACAGGCGGCTGCCTTTAAATTCATTTTGAAACTTAGTTAAGACTTCACGGCTTAAACCATAATCTTGTTTATAGAAGTAGGCAACCCCTAAAGAATAAACCGCATCCTCCAGGAATTTTGATTGCGGATAATCTTTTGCCAAGAGTTTAAATGAGACAATCGCAGATACGTAATCCGGTCTCTTTAACTGTGAGAGCCCGCTTTGGTATAGCGCATAATCCGCAAAAGACGAGTCAGGAGATTGTTTCAAAATCTTCGCGTAAACTTCTTCCGCTTTCAGGTAATCGCCGGTATCCTGATAAATATCGCCTATCTGACAAAGCGCCCCAGCTTTTACAGCCGGATCAACGCTTTTATTGGCGATATCCTCAAATACGGCTATCCCGGATTTAGCCTCTCCTAGTTTTATATAGGCCAGGCCTAAATTATAACGCAGTTTATTAATCAATTCACCTGCCCCGCTGGTTTGATTATCTGTCTTAAGGATATCATCCAGGCCTTCTTCGTATGCCTTAACCGCCTGGGCATATTCGGCTAAACCATAGAACGCATCAGCCTTACCTATATTAGCCTGAAGGCGTATTAAGGGGTCACTGCTAATATCAATAAGCTGTTGATATAGTTTTTTTGCTTCATAGGCACGGTTAGACTGTGACATTAACACTGCCTGGCCCAATATAAGGATATCCAGGCTTTTCTTATCCAGGCTGCTCTGTTTTATTTCAGCGAAGATTTCTCCGGCCTCGTCATATTTCTTTAGTTTAAGGTAAGACCAGCCTAACCCTAATTTTGCCAAGTCTTTAGCCTTATCATCCTTAAAGGTTTGCGCAGATTTAAGATAATTCTTGGCAGCCTCATTAAGATTATCCAGATAATATTCGGACTCCGCCAGATAAAAATACAAGTATGGCAGGCGAAGAGCATCATTGGCATAAAGCTTAAGCACAGATTTAATCTTATTCTTTAATTCAGAATACTCTTTGAGGTTATATAAACATTCGATTAATTTGAAGGCAGCGTCTTTACTTTGCGGCTCGCTGGGGAAGCTTTCCAGTAAACTCTTCAGGCTTGCTAAAGCCTGGCTATATTTACCCATCTGCGAAAATGACCATCCCAATGAATAATATGCTGCCGGCGCATAAGATGACTGAGGGAAATCATTGATTAATTTCTGATAAAAAACAACGGCTTTTTCAAAATTATTGCCTTTAAAATGCAATTCCGCTATCCAGAAATAAAGGGCATCCTTAAAATTAGCGGCCTTGGGATCAGCCAATAAAGCCTCAAGCGTATTTAATGCCTCAAGGTAGCGGCCCTGATGAAAATAACTTTGGCCTACCAGAAGGCGCGCTTCGCTTGTCTTAACGGAACCCGGAAAATCTTTTTGAAACCTCTCCAGCATTCCCAAGGCAACCTCATAAAAACCATCCTCATAGGCTTTTTTGGCCATAAAAAGCAACTCCGCTTCCTTGGGAGTTTCTTGAGCAAGGCAAAATGGAGTCAAAAACAAAATTAAAATTAAAGCGCAGGCAATTGTTCTTTTCATTCTTTCATCAAAACTTCCTTAAGGAACTTGGCGGTAAAAGATTCATCTATTTTGATCAACTCTTCCGGGCTACATGATGCGACGACTTCTCCCCCCTTATCCCCGCCTTCAGGCCCAAGGTCAATAATAAAATCAGCACATTTAATTACCTCTAAATTATGCTCAACCACTACAACAGTATTATTACGCTCAACTAGCCTCTGCAGCACCGATATCAATCTGGCTACGTCGGCGAAATGCAAACCGGTAGTCGGCTCATCCAACAGATAGAGTGTTTTCCCGGTTGAACGTTTGCATAATTCTGAAGAAAGTTTGATCCTTTGCGCTTCTCCTCCGGAAAGAGTAGTGGCACTCTGGCCCAATTGGATATAACCCAATCCCACATCATTTAAATACTCAAGAGTATTTTTTATTCTCGGGATATTACTAAACAACCCCAAGGCCTCCTCAACAGTCATATCTAAAACATCTGCTATGGATTTACCTTTATATTTTACCTCTAAAGTCGCGCTATTAAACCTTAACCCCTTGCACAACTCGCACTTTACATATACATCAGGCAAAAAGTGCATCTCGATCTTCCTTATCCCGTCGCCTCCACAGGACTCGCAGCGGCCGCCTTTAACATTAAACGAAAATCTCCCCGGTTGATAACCCCGCTGGCGCGCCTCCGGAAGCTGAGAGAACAAGTCTCTTATGTGCGCGAATATTCCAGTGTAAGTTGCCGGATTTGAACGCGGGGTCCTGCCAATCGGCTGCTGATCAACAACAATTACCTGGTCTATTTCTTGAATTCCGCTTATAGATTTAAACGCACCTGGCTTTACTTTAGACTTGTAGATTTTTTGTGCCAAGGCAGGATAAAGTATATCCGTAATTAAGGTAGATTTACCCGATCCCGATACACCGGTTACACAAATAAAAGTTCCTAAAGGAAAACGTAAATCAATATTCTTAAGGTTGTGCTCGCTCGCCCCTTTTATTTCAATATATTTCTTATCCCGCCAGACCCGCCTGTTTACGGGAGGCTGAATCGAAAGCTCCTTACGGATATATTTTGCGGTTAAGGAATCTTCGCTTTTTAAAAGCCCCTCTTTATTACCGGAAAAAATAACCTTGCCTCCATGCCTGCCCGCACCGGGGCCTAAATCCACAATATGATCCGCGCTTAAAATAGTAGCCTGGTCATGTTCAACAACCACCAGGGTATTACCCAGGTCACGCAAGGCCTTTAAAGTAGACAATAGTTTTTCATTATCCCGCTGATGCAAACCAATGCTAGGCTCATCCAAAACATATAAAACCCCAACCAGGCCGGAACCGACCTGAGTAGCCAAACGTATCCTCTGCGCCTCTCCTCCTGACAAACTCGAGCTTTTGCGGTCCAAAGTTAGATAATCCAGGCCGACATCAACGCAAAATTTTAATTTTTGGGTTATTTCTTTTAATGCCTGATAACTGACTAATTTTTCTTTTTGGGTTAATTTCAGCTCAGAAAAGAAACTGATCGCTTCTTTTATGGACATGCGCGCGATTTCCCAAATATTCTTCTGGTTGATCCTCACGGATAAACTTTCCGGTTTAAGCCTGGAGCCTTTACATGCCGGACAAGGAAGGCTGGACATAAATTTACTAATCTCTTCTTTTAAATAATCGCTGTCTGTCTGATGAAACAGCCTTTCCAAATTAGGGATAACCCCTTCAAACGGCTTATTGCCGACCACCTCATCTGAACCATAAAGAATTGCCTTCTGCACAGACTTGGGCAATTTCTTAAACGGCTCATCCAGAGAGAACTTCAAGCGAGAGCTTAACTCCCGGATAAGCCAACGATAATAAAGAATATACCCCCGGCCTCCGCGTTTCCACGGCTCAAGGGCTCCGCTATTAATACTTTTATTCCTATCGGGAATAATTAAATCCGGGTCAAATTCAAGCTTAATACCTAAACCATTACATTCAGGACAAGCCCCATAAGGGGAATTAAAAGAAAAGTTTCGCGGGTTAATCTCCGCGTAGCTTATTCCGCAATTAGCGCAGGCATATTGCTCGCTAAAGATTATATCCTGAGAAACCGCTGCTTTAGCGATAATAACTGTACCCTTGCCCACCTTAAGGGCAGTCTCAACAGAATCCGTGAGCCGCTTTAAAGCGTCAGGTTGATGGCTTTGCCTATCGGAAGGCAAACCACCGCCTGACGGCGGGATATGAAGACGGTCAACCACTACTTCTATATTATGAAGTTTATATTTAGCTAATTTTATCTTCGCGGGTAGTTCATATATTTTACCATCTACCCTGGCGCGCACAAATCCGGATTTCTGAATCTGCGAAAAAATATCCTTATGCTCGCCTTTCTTTCCCTTGATTAAACCGGCCAAAATCTGCACATCATTATTTGCTTGAGAGCTCATAATTGATTCGACTATCTCCTGAGCGCTTTGGCTTTGAATCAGCTGTCCGCATTTATAACAGGAGACCCTTCCCATCCTGGCAAATAAAAGCCTCAGGTAATCGTAAATCTCCGTTTGCGTAGCAACAGTTGAGCGGGGATTACCTCCGGCAGAACGTTGTTCAATGGCAATCGCCGGGGATAAACCGGAGATAAAATCTACATCCGGCTTCTGCAACTGCTCCAGGAACTGACGGGCATAGCTAGAGAGGCTCTCCACAAACCTGCGCTGGCCTTCGGCGTAAATAGTATCGAACGCAAGGCTGGATTTTCCGGATCCCGATAAACCGGTTATAACAATCAGTTTGTTACGCGGCAAATCAAGGTTAATATTTTTAAGATTATGTTCCCTTGCGCCTCGGATAATTATATTTTCGCTTTTCATTTATATAAAACGTACTTAGACTTTGGGTCAAGCTGTTTAGCTAAAATCAAATATCTGTTTGCCTGCTCCAGTTGTCCGGTTTTTTCATAAAGCCCGGCTAACCGTATGATATTCTTTTGAAAAAAGGGATTCTGGCTAAAGCTTGCCTGGCTAAACTCAATAGCCTTATCAAAATCCCCTAATTCAGCATAACATAAACTTACGGAATAGTTACTAAAAAAACTTTTGCTCAATATCCGCTGATAATATCTTAATGCTTCAGCCGGATTATTACGGGCAAAATAATATTGCCCCCAAACCAAATCTATAACCGGAGTATCCGCGTAATATTTTTCAAGTTTTTTTATCGCCTCATGGGCTTTCGGAAAATCTCCGCATTCTATATATGCAGTAGCCAGATTTCTTAAGATAATGCTATCTTCAGGCAAAAACTGTAATGTCCTTTCATAAAAAGCTACATCATTGCGCCAATAAACCCGGTTAGCCACCACAAGGCTTCCCAGGATTAACGCGCAGACAAAGATGATTAACTTCCCTCTTTTGTTTAACAAGCATAGATAAACAAAACCCGTGCAGAATCCAATGCTGGGCAAATAAAGCCAGCTCTCCGCCATAAGCGCCCTTCCCAAAGCCGGATAGGCATCAAAATAAAAATACGCCGGGATAATCCCCAATAAAAACCAAAATAAACCAAAGCTGACTACCGGGGGCAGATGCTTAACTTTCTGCCATTTTAATATCACAACCACTAATAATATTAATCCTAAAATAGATAAGAACAGTGCCGGAATACTTAACTGATTAATAAAAGCAGTGGAGTTAAACATGCGCAAATTAACCGGCCAAAACAGTAATAAAATATAATGCCAGATTATATTAAGAAAATTGGCCAACGAAAGCGCCCCGCTAATATAATCCGCGTGTGTATTTATCCCGCTTGGTCCAAAAATAATAAATCTTATTGCCGGATAGGCCAAGGATAGGATCAAAAAACCGGATAAATATTTAGGCTTAGCTTTACCTTTAGTAATAATGGAAATGAGGGTTAAGAAAATAATTATAAGCAAGGCGTTCTCTCTACTTAAAAACGCAAGGGCTGCCGCAAGAATACTCAGAAAATAAAAAGCATAATTCCTTGAACCAAGGAATTCTAGAAACAAAACGCAGCAGGCCAGGATAAAAAACGCGCTGAGCAGGTCTCCTCTGGCTGAAATATACGCCACTGAAGAGATCTGCGCCGGATGGACCAGGAATAAAATACTGCTTGCAGCAGCAAGTAATTTATTATTAAAGAGCCGGATAAGCAGATAAAATACCAGAATGGAATTAAACAGGTGTAAAAGTATATTGCTCAACCTAAAACCCGCCGGATTAAGTCCCCAAAGATTATAATCCAGATAATATGAAAGCATCTGCAGCGGCCGGAACATGCGATCATAAGGCTGTACCCCGGACCAATAGTCATATATGCCGGTCTTAAAAACATTGGGCAGAAGACGCGTAGATTTAATCAACGGGTTTTCCTCAACCAGGATCTTATCATCAAAGACGAACCCGTTATTCAAGTAACCCGCGTAGATAAACAGACAAATACAGAATAAAACCAGTATAAAAAACTTATTCATTATTAGATTATAGCATAAAAAATAAAAACATTAGGGGACGTTTCTATCTTATTAAATAGAAACGTCCCCCTAGTTTTAAAAGACGAAAGATTACTTCTTTTTCTTCTTTCCGCCTCTCTTCATCTTAGCACAAGAGACATCACCCTTCTTATCCAAGAAATAAAGATAGCCTACTTTTCTTTTGATACCGCATTTGGCTACCTTCTTGGGGCTACCTCCCTTTTTAGAGCCTCTGGCCATTTTGGCGCAAGAGACATCACCCTGCTTGTCAATGTAATAGAGATAACCTTTTTCCCTCTTTACTCCTACTTTCAGTACTTTGTCTGCCATTTTCTGATTCACCCCCTCTCTTTATGTTAACTTACGTTCCAATCTTTATCGGCTGCAAAATCTGTTTTAAAGTCGCGATTGCCGACAGTACCGCTAAAAAGCTGGTCTTGGGATTCTGCGGATGCAGAATATTTTCGGTACGCGTAAAAATTTTAGCTGCCCTGGATTCAATTTCGATTTCGTGGATATTTTTATTGACCGCAGGGCAAGCGATTATGCGCACCCGGGTTTTTTGTATGCCTATGCCAGCTAACCCCAGGACTGCTGCGACATTAATATTCTGCGGAAAATATTTTACCGCCTGAGCTGCGCTGCCGCTAAACAACAGTTTATCGTGTTTTAAACCCGCAAGCTTAAAGTGCCTTGCCACATATTCCACCCCGCTAAACGCCTTAGGGTTTTTACGTGTAGTTAAAGTTACTTTTTTTACTCCCGCTATATTCGCCGCCTTCAAAGCATCTACCCCTGAGATAGCGCCGCTGGGAAAATAAACCATTGCGTTGTTCTTTCTGGATAAAGCATACAATTCATCCAAGTGGCCAACCATCCCGCCCACACTCATGACCATAACCTTACATCCTCCGGACAATGATTGTGATGCGATTTCCCATGAAGCCTTTGCGGAAGACGCCTCGATTACCAACTCCGAACGTTTGATTAAATCCTTTAAACTATCTGCGCACAACTTCTGGCTCCGGGTTAGCTTTTTAGAAAGCGCTTGAGCCTTATCTGTCTTTATATCATAAAGGGCTACCAGGCAGGCATCTTCACGCAGGCCGGTAACAATCTCCTTTGCTAAGGAACTGCCAATCGCCCCGCAACCAACAATACCAATTTTAAGCCGCGCTCGTCGCTTCATTTTATACGCAATCAATAACCATATTATCAATAAGCCTGGTCTTACCAACCTTAACCGCTAAAGCGATTAAACATCCCGGCCCAATCCTTTTTATCTCTTTAAGCTGTTCTTGATCAACAATCGCGATATAATCAATTTTAGCTTGTTTATTTTTCTCAATAAGCTGTTTCATCCTGCTGATGATTCTATCGGAATTACGCTGGCCATTGCCGATTAAAACCTCCGCAAGCTGCAAGGCCTTAAATAAAATTACCGCCCCCGCTCTTTCATTTTTACTTAAGTAAGAATTACGTGAACTTAATGCTAATCCATCCTTATGGCGCACGGTAGGCATAACTTTTACCTTAACCGGGAAATTTAAATCTTTAATCATCCTGGAAATAACAACTGCCTGCTGGGCATCTTTCTGCCCCAGATAAAGTACATCCGGATGGATAATATTAAGAAGCTTGGCCACAACAGTTGCCACGCCGCGGAAATGCCCGGGGCGCCTTACGCCGCAGAGAACATCGCCCAATTTATCCACGTTGACAAAAGTAGAATACCCTTGCGGATACATATCATTTTTATGCGGCAGAAATAGAAAATCTACCCCCAGCTTGCGGCAAAACTCAACATCCCTCTTAAGAGAACGCGGATATTTCTTAAAATCTTCTCCCTGCCCAAATTGCGCTGGATTGACAAAAATGCTCACTACTACTATATCATTCTCCTTACGCGCCTGATTGATCAGGCTGAAATGTCCGACGTGTAAGGCCCCCATCGTAGGCACAAAACCTATGCGCTTTTTAAACAGTTTAATCCTTGCTGTTGCAATACTTAATTTTTCAAGGTCAGGGATAAATTTCATAAAACCTCCGCCAAAGGCTTAATTACAAAATCCCGGCCAAACATCCTTGGATGCGGAATAATTAATTTTTTACTGCGCATAAGCTTATCCCCGTAAAGCAGGATATCTAAATCAATTATCCTGGGGCCGAAACGCACTGTTTTTTTTCTGCCCATCTGACTTTCAATCTCTTTTAATTTCTTAAACAATGTCAAAGCAGGCAATTTAGTATCTATTTTCAAGGCAGCATTCAAAAACTTTCCCTGCCCGGCCGGACCGCCGATAGGTAAACTTTCCATAATCTTAGATTTTCTAAGCACCCGGGTATCTTTTAACGCGTCAATCTTCTCAATTGCCATTTTTATATTCTCTTTACGATTACCCAAGTTTGCCCCTAATCCAAGATAGCAAATCGCCATTAAGATATCTTTTTTAACCGTGCCAAAGCCTCTTTGATCCTCTCTTTGGGAACGGTTAATGCCATACGGATGTATCCTTCGCCATGTTTACCAAACCCCACTCCGGGAGTAGCTACAATATCAGCATCCTTAAGTAGCCTTGCGGCAAAGCTTATCGAATCAGCTTTAGCGGGAATTTTAATCCAGACATAAAATGTAGCTTTTGGTTTTATGGCGCTCCAGCCTAAAGCAGAAAGCCCTTCAATCAGGATATCACGCCTCTCCTGATAAATATCGCACATGGATTTTACATAATCCTGCGGCCCTTCAATAGCCGCTACCCCTGCCAACTGAATCGCGGAAAATATACCTGAATCAATATTGGATTTTACCTTAGCCAAAGCGGAGATTAAATTCGCATTACCGCTTGCCCAACCAATACGCCAGCCGGTCATGTTATAAGTTTTTGACAAAGAGTGGAATTCAATCACCGTCTCTCTTGCCCCCGGAAACTCCAAAAGGCTGCGCACTTTATAACCATCATAAGCCATTTCGGAATAAGCTAAATCTGAAATAATAATAATTTTGTTCCTGGCGGCAAATGCAATAAGCTGCCGATAGAAATCATCGCTGGCGCAGGCATTCGTAGGATTATTAGGATAATTAACAAAAATCATCTTTGCTTTTTTGCGGGCCAAAAGCGGAATCTTCTTTAAATCAGGAAGGAAATGGTTTGATTCCAACAAAGGCATGATATAAGGCGCACCTCCGGCGAGTATCGTCCCGCCTTTATACGGAGGATAGCACGGATCAGGAACAAGAGATATATCCCCGGGATTAAGAAACGCCAGAGGAAAATGCGCGATACCCTCTTTTGAACCAATCAACGGCAATATTTCAGTATCCGGGTCTAAATCAACATTAAACCTGCGTTTATACCAACTCTGAATTGCCCGGCGCAAAACAGGCATCCCCTGGTCCAGGGCATAACGATGGTTAGCTGGGTCCTGGCTTGCCTTATATAATGCCTCAATAATAAACTTTGGAGTAGGCTGGTCCGGATCGCCAATCCCTAAATCAATAATATCTCTTCCCTCTTTAGCCGCCAGGCGTTTGGCTTTATCGATCTCCAAAAATAGATACGGCGGTAATGACTGGACTTTTTTTGATAACTTAAACATGCCTATCCTTTCAAGACATCCTGCATTGAGTATAGCCCGGCTGGCTTTTGAAAAACCCATTTCGCCGCCTTCAGGGCGCCTACAACAAACAAGTCGCGCGAATGCGCCTGATGTTTAATCTCAATACGCTCGGAATTTCCACAGAAAACTACAGTATGATCTCCAAAAATATCCCCTAGGCGGATAGAATGCGTAGGAATATTCTTTTTAGTAACTTGAGTAATAAGTTCGACCATTTTCTTTGCTGTCCCACTGGGAGCGTCTTTCTTGGCCTTATGATGTGCCTCTACAATTTCCACATTATAGTCTGGCCCAAGTTTTTTAGCTATCTCGGGGAGAATTAAGAACAAAACATTTACACCTATGGACATATTCGGGGTGAAGACTATCGGCACTATTTTGGAAATCTCCTCTACTTTATTTTTCTGGGCATCACTTAAACCTGTAGTTCCCAATACAAGGGCCTTCTTGTATTTAGCGACATAATCTAAATGCTCATCAGTGGCCTCAGGTAAAGTAAAATCCACCAAGACATCAACCAGAAATAAACCGTCCAGATTTGATGAAACTTTTAATCTCCCCAGCTCTTTGCCGATTAAAGGGGTGCCTTTCTTTTCCAAAGCCAAAGCAACCTCTAAATCTTTGTCAAAAGCGGCAAGTTCAAAAATCCGCCTGCCCATTTTTCCGCAGGCGCCGGTAATTCCTAATTTTATCATTCCAACTCCTTTTTAGGGACGGTTCTGCTTTGAATTGAGAACCGTCCCTACTAATTATAATAACCCGTAATCTTTAAGCGCTTTCTTAAGTTTCCCTAAATTATCCGCTGACATCTCACACATCGGCAGACGCAGATCCGGCTCGCACATACCTAATAACCCCATCGCGGTCTTAATCGGAATAGGATTGGTCTCAACAAAAACCGCCTTAATCAAGGGTAACAATTTATAGTGCAGGCTTTGAGCTTTTTTAATGTTACCTTTTTCAAACGCGCTGACTAAATCCGCCACATCAGCCGGTACAATATTAGCCACCACGGAAATAATACCTATACCACCGATGCTAAGAACAGGCAAAGTAAGGGAATCATCCCCTGATATAAGCTGAAAACTCGGCGGGCAAAGCGCCTTAATACGCGACATCTGGTCCAGGCTTCCGGATGCCTCTTTTACCGCCACAATATTTTTACAATCACGAGCTAAATTGGCGATAGTCTCCGGTTCAATATTTACTCCGGTACGACCGGCAATATTATAAAGGATAATCGGGATCTTCACTGACTGAGCAATAGCTTTAAAATGCCTGTATAACCCTGTCTGGGTCGGGCGGTTATAATATGGTGAAACCTGCAGAGAAGCGTCCGCACCAGAGCTGGCTGCCTGCTTAGTAAGCATGATCGCTTCTTCCGTAGAATTTGATCCTGTTCCGGCGATCACTGGAACCCTCTTATTAACCTGTTCAATAGTAATCTCTATTACCAACTCATGCTCATCAAAAGTCAGAGTTGCCGATTCTCCGGTCGTACCGCAAGGCACAATACCGCTGGTCCCGTTTTTAATTTGAAAATCAATCAACTCCCTCAATTTCTTTTCATCAACTTTGCCATTATGAAAAGGCGTAACTATGGCTACGATTGAGCCTTTAAACATGATACTCTCCTTTGTAAACTATTTTAGCGCTGCCCTCTAACCAAACATCTTTAAATTTATCTTTGTCTTTATTAAAATATATCTTTAGAATCTCGCCGCTTTGTGTTTTAACCTTGACCAGGGTTTTTAAATTATTCTTTAAAGCAAAAATAAGCGCGGCGGCAGTACTGCCTGTGCCGCAGGCCAAGGTTTCACCTTCAACCCCTCTTTCATAGGTACGGATACGGATAAGATTATCATTTTTTACTTCCACAAAATTTACATTTGTCCCAGCGGAAGCAAACTTAAGATGCCACCTTATCAAGCAACCGATAGCAGCAACATCAATCGTATCCAGGCCATGCACAAAAACCACAACATGGGGAACACCGGTATTAATAAAATTCACTTTGATTAAACGGCCGTTTACCTTTAGAGGAATATCCAGCTTAATTTCTTTAGGATCGGTGAGCTGGATTTTCACCTGGCTGCCGTAAACCCGGGTATTAATCAGGCCGGCAAGGGTGAGCATTTTGGCTTTCTTCTTACCGCTAAATAAAGCGGCGCAGCGCGCACCATTACCGCACATCTCCGCTTCTGAACCGTCGGCATTAATGATGCGCATGCGCAAATCCGCGTTCTTAGCTTTACCAATTAATAACAAGCCGTCAGCTCCTACGCCGAATTTCCTATCACATAATGCCCTGGTTAAGGCGCACAAAGAACCTGCGGGCTCCTTATCAATAACCACAAAATCATTACCGGAAGCAACCATTTTAGTAAATTTAATTTTCTGCATATTATTTAGCCTCTAAAATTAAGTTCATTGCGGATTAAATCCGCGTAGGTTTCTCTTTTCCTGATTACGCATACTTTATTCTTAACTACCATAACTTCAGCGGCTCTAAGGCGCGAATTATAATTGCTGGACATACTAAATCCATAAGCCCCGGAGCTCATCACCGCTAAATAATCCCCCTCTTTGACTTTAGCGATTAAGCGCTCTTTTGCCAGGAAATCACCGCTTTCACAAATCGGGCCGACGACATCCGCTTTCTCAGTTTTAGTGATTTTACGCAAAGACGAGATATTGTGATATGCCCCATAAAGCGCAGGACGAATTAAATCATTCATCCCTGCGTCAACAATAATGAACTTCTTCTTCGGGGTATTCTTAATATACAAAACCTTCGTAACCAATATCCCGGCATTGCCGACAATAAACCTTCCCGGCTCCATAATTATTTTTAAGCCCGTATTCTTTAAAAGAGGAGTAATTTCATCCGCGTAAACCTGGGCAGTCTGGGGTGTTTCATTATCATAAATAATCCCTAAGCCGCCTCCGATATTTAAGTATTCAAGTTTTATACCCTTTGATTCTAACTTTTTAATAAAGGCTGAAACTTTCTTAATCGCCGCTACAAAAGGAGCGCTCTCGGTAATCTGCGAACCGATATGGATGTGCAGTCCGGAAATCCTGACGTTCTTGAATTCATCACGCAAAAGCAAAATCTTATAGGCATTATTTAAATCAATACCAAACTTATTAGTAATTTTACCGGTGGTGATAAATTTATGAGTTTTGGCTTCTACATCCGGATTTATGCGTAAAGCTAGACGGGTAATTTTACCAAGCCGGCCAGCGATACGGTCAATGCTCCTTAATTCCGGAAGCGATTCCACGTTAAAGAAAAGTATGCCCTTGGTAATCGCCGTAGCAATTTCCGCTTCGGTTTTCCCCACTGAAGCATAAACAATTCTTTTGGCTGGGCAGCCAACTTTCAAGGCACGAAAAAGCTCGCCACCTGAAACAATATCTAATCCCGCGCCCTTATCAACTAAGGCCCTAAGGATAGCCAGATTAGAGTTGGCTTTTACTGAATAACAAATAAGCGGCTCAATCGCGGAAAAGGCTTTACGCAGTTTGATAAAATGGTCTGTGAGAGTATTGTAACTATAGATATGCAGCGGAGTGCCGAAACGGCTAGCTAAATCCTGAACTTTTAGATTTTCGCAGTATAGATTATTATTCTTGTATAAAAAATCGTGCATTTTAAATTTTATTTTGCGGGTCTTGCCTGCCAATCCACCTCGCCGTGCTCACTTTCGTTGCGCGCGGCAAGGGCTTCGTATTGACAGTCGCCCGCAAATACTGCCTTTCTTAACTTTTACTTCAACTTCCTGCTCCAAACAGCTAATTGCTGCTTAACCAATTTAGGATTTGTGCTGCCAAAAGATTTCTTTAAATTAACCGATGCCCAGGCATTAAGTATATCTTTTACGTCTTCTTTAAGTTTTGGAGAATACTTCTGCAGTTCCTTTTCGTTTAAAGAAGATATATTTTTGCCCTTGTCAAGGCAATCTCTGACCATCCTGCCTACAATATCATGCGCTTGCCGATAGGAAACACCTCTTTTAATCAGATACTCGACGATATCCACCGAAAATAAAGATTCATCTTTAACCTTGGCGGCAATCGCTTCTTTTTCAATTACGATATTGGCAAAAAGCGCCATAAAAATTTCCAGAATATCTTTAACCGCATCTATCGCGTCAAAAAGCGGAGGCTTATCTAACTGCATATCCCGGTTGTAAGAGGTAGGCAACCCCTTCATTAACATGATTACGCTAGAGAGATTCCCCTGAATCTGCCCCACTGAACCGCGAATCAATTCTAATATATCCGGGTTCTTTTTATGCGGCATAATACTGGAACCGGTGCAAAACGAAAAATCGATATCAATGAAATTAAATTCTTTTGTCGACCAAAGGATCAGGTCTTCGGCGATGCGCGATAAATGCACAGAAAGTATAGCTAAATCCGCCAGCACTTCAATTATATAGTCCCGGTCGCTAACCGAATCAATGCTGTTAGCAGTCTGACTTGCAAACTTAAGCTCCTTCTTTACAAAATCCCGATCAATGTTTAAGCCTGTTCCAGAGAACGCGCAGGAGCCCAACGGCATAGAATTAATTCTTTTCCTAGCATCAGACAACCTCTGCTTATCTCTTTCTAATGCCTCTACATATGCCAATAAGTGATGTGCCAAAAGCACGCATTGGGCAATCTGCATATGCGTATAACCCGGAATAACCACTTTAGAGTTACTGGCAGCGAATTTCAGTATTGCCTTCTGCAACTGCGCGCTAAACTCTACCAAGTTATCAATCTCGCTTCTCAAATACATCTTGGTATCCAGGGCAATCTGGTCATTTCTCGACCTGGCAGTATGCAATTTATGCGCCGACTCGCCGATCTTTTTATTTAAAAGCTCCTGGATATTGGAATGGATATCTTCCGCAGCCGGATCAAACTTAAATTTACCGCTGATTACATCTTTGAGTATCGAGCTCAAACCCATAACAATCTTGCGGTTGTCCTTTTGAGGAATAATCTTCTGCTTAGCCAACATCTTAGCGTGGGCAATGCTGCCTAGAATATCATATTTGGCCAATCTCTGGTCAAAAGCTATTGATGAAGTAAATTTATCGGTCAAGGCATTTGTCTTTTTATTAAATCTTGTTCCCCAAAGTTTCTTCGCCATTACGTCCCCTTTTGTTTTCTCGCGGCCAACGCTTAAGTTGTCGTGGGACAGTCCCCTGCGGGGACAGTCCCTACTAGCCATACTTATCTAACGTTTATATGGCATCCCCCAAAGTTTAATAAAACCCTCAGCTAACTTTTGGTCAAATTTGTCTTCCTTACCGTAAGTGCTTAATTCTTTTTTATAAAGCGAATTGGCGGATTTTCTTCCCACGACAACACAACTGCCTTTTGATAACCTTAACCTGATAGTACCGCTAACCAGCTTTTGCGTTTTCTCCACGAAACCATCCAACGCTTCTTTTAAAGCGGAAAACCACAAACCATAATAAACCAGCTCCGCATACTTTAGGCTGATCATCTCCTTAAAATGCGCCAGTTCCCGATCAAGAACCAGTGCCTCTAACTCCTTATGCGCGGTATAAAGGATAGTGCCAGCCGGGGCCTCATAAATCTCCCTGGATTTAATTCCCACCAATCTGTTCTCAACCATATCGCTTCTACCTACCCCAAATTGGCCGCCCACCTCATTCAAATAATTAATAATATTCTTTAATTTGAGCAACTTACCATCAATCTTAGTAGGCACACCTTTGGCAAAAGTCACCTCGATATACCGCGGATAACTTGAGGTATGCGTCGGGCTCTTGGTAATCATATAAGCATCTTCCGGCGGCTCCTGCTCCAGATTCTCCAAAATACCCGCTTCAATACTTATGCCCCAGATATTACGGTCAATACTATAAGGTTTTTTCTTAGTTACATCTATCGGGATGTTATACTTGAGCGCGTAATCAATCTCCTCATCCCTCGATTTAAATTCCCAATCCCGCACCGGAGCGATAATCTCTAATCTCGGATCAAGTATGCCTACGGCAACCTCAAGTCTTACCTGATCATTGCCTTTTCCGGTACAGCCGTGCGCGACTGCTTCGGCCTTTTCTTTATGCGCAATCTGCACCAAATATTTGGCGATTAATGGACGGCCCAATGCCGTTGCCAAAAGATATTTACCTTCATAAACAGCATTCGCTTTTAAAGCGGGGGTGATAAAATCTTTAATGAATTCTTCCTGGAGGTCGCGGATATAAACTTTAGTCGCCCCGGCAGCCAAAGCCCGCGCCTCAATTGCTTCAAAGCTTTCACCCTGGCCCAGGCCCTGGCCCAGGTCAGCCACAAAACAGATTACCTCATAACCTCTCTCCTTCAGCCATCTGACTATGCAAGAGGTATCTAACCCACCCGAATAAGCTAACACTACCTTTTTCATCATCCCTCTCCTAATTTGAATAAATTTACAGGACCCGCTAATTTTTACCTAGCAATTTTATTAAAATCGCCTTCTGCACGTGCATGCGATTTTCTGCCTGGTCAAAAACAATTGAATTCTTGCTCTCCATAACTTCATCAGTTATCTCTTCGCCTCTATGCGCGGGTAGACAATGCATAACCAAAACATTTTTTGCCGCATTGGCTAAAAGTTTAGCATTAATTTGAAAATCTTTAAAGATAATCTTCCTCTTATTAATCTCTTCTTCCTGACCCATACTCGCCCAGACATCGGTATAAACTACCTGCGCAGCCTTAACCGCGCTAAAAGGATCATCGGTAATCACAATCTGACTACCGGTCTCTTTGGCGGCCGCCTGCGACAGTTTTATAACTCCATCTGCAGGAGCGTATCCTTTAGGAGTAGCCACGGAAATATCCATTCCGGCTTTAGCCGCGGCAAAAAGTAAAGAGTTGCAAACATTATTGCCATCGCCGACATAGGCCAGGGTAACCTTCTTTAGCTCTTTAAGTTTTTCTTTAATCGTAAAAAGATCAGCTAGCGCCTGACAAGGATGCGAATAATCCGATAAACCATTTATTACCGGCACAGTTGCAGCTTTTGCCATATCCAAACAGTTTTTATGTTCAAATGTCCTTAAGGCTATTCCATCAACATAACGGGAGATGGTCCTTGCCACATCCCCAATAGTCTCCCTGACTCCCAAATTGATCTCCTGAGGTGACAAATAAAGGGAATTACCTCCCAGCTGATACATTCCAACCTCAAAAGAAACCCGCGTCCTGTTCGATGGCTTCTGAAAAATTAGAGCCAGGGTCTTTCCGGACAAGGATTTGGCAAACTTCTTCTTATTTTTCTTAAGCTGCTGGCTAAGCTTAAAAATGGAATCAATCTCCGCTAAATTCAGATCCCCAATCGAAAGCAAGTCTTTTTTCATTATGCGCACTCCTTAAGGACTTCTTCTAAAATTTTTACTCCTTTATCAATTTCATTCTTACTGATATTTAACGCCGGCATCAATCTTAAAACTTTCTCATGCGTGCAATTAATTAATAAACCCCGCTCTATGCACTTCTCAAAAACCTGTTTTCCATCAATGCTTAGTTCTATGCCAAACATCAACCCTATTCCCCTGAGATCCTTAATTACCGGATGAGCTGCTTTTAAAAGGTTCAACTTCTCCAAAAGGTATTCACCCATATTCTGGCAATTCTTAAGCAGTTTCTCCTTCTGTATTGCCTTAAACACTCCCAGGGCTGCTCTACAGATTACCGGTCCGCCGCCAAAAGTAGAAGCATGCATACCTGGGGTAAGAAGATCGCTAAATTCTTTCTTAACAATCATAGCCCCAATAGGCAAGCCTCCGCCTAAAGCTTTAGCCAAAGTCATTACATCGGGAGTTATACCATAATGTTGATAAGCGAACATTTTGCCTGTCCTGCCAATACCGGTTTGCACCTCATCAATGATTAAAAGTATTCTTTTCTCATCGCATATTTTTCTAAGCGCCAGGACAAAATCTTTCTCGGCGATATTTATCCCGCCTTCGCCCTGAACAAGTTCAAGCATCACGGCAACGGTTTTATCCGTAAGTGCCTGTTTAAGAGCAGTGATATCATTAAATTTAACCTGCTTAAAACCCTCCGGCATAGGACAAAAACCGTTCTGATATTTTTTCTGCCCCGTAGCTGCCAGCGTAGCCAGGGTCCTGCCATGAAAAGCATTCTCAAAAGTGATTATTTCATATCTATCAGTGGGGGCGCCGAATTTTCTGGCTAATTTGATTGCCCCTTCGTTAGCCTCTGCACCGGAGTTAGCGAAGAAAACCTTGCCCGGAAAACTCCAGTAAATTAACTCCTTAGCCAGCTTTGCCTGGAAAGGATGGTAATAATTATTCGGCACAAAGATCAACTTACTAACCTGATCCCTCAGACCCTGCATCACTTTAGGATGACAATGCCCCAAACTACCTACGCCCCAACCCGGGAAGAAATCAAGATAAACCTTGCCATTAATATCCCAAAGCCGCGAACCTTTGCCTTTAACAAAAATCAGCGGCACCTTATTATAGGTGGGCATTATATTTTCTTTATAAACCTGGAATATCTCTTCTACTTTCATTTTATAATCTCAGTTCCTATACCCTTGTCAGTGAAAATTTCCAGCAGTAATCCATGCGGCGTGCGCGCGTCAATAATATGCGTTTTCTTTACTCCTCCGCTTAATGCCGCTACGCAGGCATTCACTTTGGGGATCATCCCCTGCTGGATAATTTTATTCTCAATCAACCCGCTTACCTCGGCAACCGTTAAAGTTGAAATAAAAGAATTTTTATCTTCCGCATTACGCATGATCCCTTTAACATTAGTCATCAAAACAAACTTTTCCGCCGGAAGACTGGCGGCAATGCTGGCAGCTGCCTCATCCGCGTTCACATTATAGGTTTTTTTGTCTTTTCCCTTGCCCATAGGTAAAACTACAACTACCCTATCCTTCTTAAGCTCTTCATTTAATAACTCGGTATTAATTTCCTTGATATTACCCACTAAACCAATATCTATCTTGGTCTTTTTTTTCTCAACCTGAATCAAATCATTATCTTTTCCGTTCAGGCCAACCGCCTTTGCCCCCAATTCATTTATCTCTTTTACGATCATCTCATTTAATACTAACAACTCTTCTTCAACCAACTGCAAGGTTTCCTCATCAGTGACGCGCATACCCTCGACAAACTCCGTCTTCTTGCCTGAAGCGCGCATACGGTCGCTGATATTCGGCCCTCCGCCATGCACAAGGATCGTACGCAACCCCATAAAATTCAGGAAAACAATATCCTCCAGGACTCCGTTGCGGATTTTCTCATCACCCATCATGCTTCCGCCGTATTTAATCACAATGACCTTTTTATGAAACTTCTTTATGTAAGGTAACGCTTCAATCAAAACTTCTGCCTTCCTGATCGCCTCTTCCATAATTCCTCTCTAGTTGTACTGCGCGTTTATCTTTATATATTCCGGGGTAAGATCCGATGTATAAACAGTTGCGCCAGCCTTTCCCCGGGATAAACTAACTGTCAGTTTTACTTGTTTTTGTTTTAATGAACCCAGGTTTATTTTGAGCTGGTTTTCTTTAATCTTAAACCCGCTGGCCCCGACAGCCGCGGCTACCCGGCCAAAGTTTGGGTTTTCGCCAAAAACCGCGGTTTTAAAAAGCGCGGAGTTAGCGATGCTTAAAGCTACTTTCCTAGCCTCATGATAATTCTTCGCCTGACAAACATCAATCTGAATAAACTTAGTAGCTCCTTCGGCGTCTTCAACTACCATTTTAGCTAAATCCAGACAAACTAAATCTAATGCCTTTGAGAAATCCCCTAAACTCTTACCACCGGAGATAATCTTATTCCCCGCAGCCCCATTGGCTAGGACCAAAACCGTATCATTAGTACTCATGCAGCCGTCAACAGAAATACAATTAAAGGATTTATCTACAGCAACGATCAAGGCCTTATCTAAAGCCTGCTTAGTAATCTTGGCGTCGGTCATAATGAAACAAAGCATGGTCGCCATATCCGGAGCAATCATGCCCGCCCCTTTAGCGATCCCGCAAAGATGCACCAGCTTAGCGCCGATTTTTAAAGTTACGCTTACCTCTTTAGCAAAGGTATCCGTAGTCATAATCGCTTTTTCGGCCTTTTGTATACCTGGGCAGGATAAACCGAAAACCAGTTCAGGGATCCCCTGTTTAATCTTGGCGATATCCAGCTTCTTGCCGATAATGCCGGTTGAATTTACTAATACACTATTCTTGGCAATTTTTAGCTCCTGAGCAACATAGCCGGCTGTTGCTTCAGCATCTTTAATCCCTGCCTTTCCGGTAAAACAATTCGCATTGCCGCTGTTAACCAATACAGCCTGAATTTTTTTCGCGGAGTTAAGATGCTTTTTAGAAACAATAAGCGGAGCGGCGATAATACTGTTAGTGGTAAATTTCGCACAGGCAAGCGCCGGAGGTTCAGAATATAGCAAAGCTAAGTCCGGTTTCCCGGATTTCTTTAATCCGCAAGCGACACCATTTGCTTTAAAACCTACGGGCAAAATTGCTTTTAAAACTTTCTTCATAATAATCCCGTAGTCTCCGGAAATTTATACATAATATTCATATTTTGCACTGCCTGACTGGAAGCGCCTTTTAATAAATTATCAATAGCGCTAATAACAATAATCGTCTTGCCGAAATCCTTAACCCCGATATCACAAAAATTAGTCTTTACCACATCCTTAATTCTGGGAAAAGCACCATCCGGCTTGATCCGGATAAAAGGCTCGTTCTTATAGAATTTCTTAAATAAATCTGTAAGGCTCTTAACCTTAAGTTTTGCTCCGGAAGCTTTCTTAACATAAATAGTTGAAAGTATCCCCCGCTCAATCGGCAACAAGTGCGGCACAAAAACTACATCCACTTTTTTCCCGGATACTTTTGAAAGCACCTGATTTATCTCAGGAGCATGCTGATGCACATTGACTTTGTATGCCCGGAAATCACCTTGTATCTCAGAAAACAAAAATTCTTTATCCAGCTTCTTGCCCGCGCCGCTTACACCGGATTTAGCGTCAATAATTATGGAGCTTAGATCCGCTAAGTTTACCGCAAGTAACGGCGCCAACGCTAAAATTACTGAAGTAGGATAACATCCGGGATTAGCCAAAAGCCTTGCGGTCTTAATATTCGCCCGATAGAGCTCAGGCAATCCATAAACCGCATTTCTTAAATTAGTTTTATCCTCATGGCTGACTTTATAAAACTTCTCATATACCGACGGATTAATCAGCCGATAGTCAGCACTCAGGTCAATTACCTTTTTGCCTAAGCTTAAAAGCTTTGGCACAAATTTCATGGATATGGTATGTGGTAGGGTCAAAAAAACCAGGTCGCAATCTTTCTTGATCTTGAGCCAGTCGGGTTTTGTACAAACCAGTTCAAGCCGGTGTTTAAATTTTGGGAAGACATCAGAGATAACTTGAACGCCCTGGCCACTTTTACCGGAATTAAAAAGATGCGTAATCCTGACATTAGGATGGTTGAGCAAGAGCTCAATAAGTACCTCTCCCGTATGCCCGGTTGCGCCGATTATGCCAACATTGATCATCATTTTATTCTCCACGCTTTTTAAAAAAGCCTTTTATATAGATAAATTGACAATTCAATAGTTAAATCATATTAGAATAAAATCCATCTTCCGTCAAGGATTTTTCTCGTCGGAATCAAGATATGGCTGTAACGGGCGGCGTCAAGGTTTATCACCGTTAACAATGTGACAACTTATAAGCTTTCCGTCTTTTACTTCGGCACGAAGATTTTCGCCGTGTGCTGCGGTTTACGACTCACTCCCGAACTGACTTACGCCAAAAATAAAGTTCTCCGCTCGTCGTAATTCCTTGCACACTAGCTATAATAGCAGTGCCGAAAATCTTCTAATGTGCCTCCAGCAAAAGCCGTAAATCTTATAAGTTACTATGTTATTAGCGGGTGGCGAGTTTTGGACTCGAGCAGCATCTTAAAATTCGAGCGGGCACGGTTGCCCGTAATAAATGTTAGGCAGAGCGAGAATTTTACTGAAGCGTAGCGAGCCACGCTGGGGCGAGCAAGCGGTGCGGCGAGAGACAAGACTCGACAGGACCCGCGAAGTATACTTATAAACAAAAAATCCCGCTTTCCAGCGGGATCGTTTGCGAAAATTATTTTTATATAAAAGGAGTTGTTCCTCCTTACCTCTTCGTCCACTGGAAGCGCTTACGCGCGCCCTTTAAGCCGTACTTCTTGCGCTCCTTCATACGCGGATCACGCGTTAAATATCCGTTTTTACGAAATATATCCTTAAAGTTAGAATCCGCGATTAAGAGTGCCCTGGCAATACCTAAACGCAAAGCTCCTGCCTGGCCGGTTAACCCGCCGCCATTAAGCCTGGCCGCGACATTAAATTTAGCCGCGCTTTCCGTAATCGCCAAAGGTTGTTTAGCAATAATGCGGTCGGTTTCGCGCAAAAAATATTTCTCAAAAGGACGGCCATTAATTGTAATCTCTCCCGTACCGGGTTCCATACGTACCCTGGCGGTTGATTCCTTGCGCCTGCCTAATGCTATATATTTAGTTGAATCAGTCATTTATTTTTAAACCTCCAAGACAATCGGTTTTGCTCCGGTCAATTTATGCTTATCATCCGCATAGACCCTCAATTTCTTAATTAAATCCCTGCCTAACGGCCCAATAGGAAGCATCCTTTCCACAGCTAAATGTATAACTGTAGTTGGGTTTTTAGCTAAAAGCTTTTCCAAAACTATCTCACGCTGGCCTCCGGGGTAACCGGAATACCTGCTATAGACTTTTTGTTTAAGTTTACGTCCGGTAACCTTGATCTGGCTGGCATTAAGCACAATCACTCCATCACCGGTATCAATGTGGGGAGTAAAAATCGGCTTATGCTTACCTCTTAAGATAGAGGCAACCTTAGCTGCCAACCTTCCAAGAATCTTGCCCTTGGCGTCGACAATATACCACTTCATCTTGATATCTTCTGGTCTTGCTGTATAGGTCTTTTTCATAGAAAGATAATTATAGCAAAATAATGAATAAAGTCAAATCTTTTTTTAGTACTTTACCTTGACTAAACACAATCCTTTTGCCGGAAGCGCCGGCCCGGCAAGCTTGCGGTTGCGCGATTCTAAAATTTTTCGCATACTGCCCTTAAGGAACCTCCCCCTGCCTATCTCTAATAATGTGCCGGCAATATTCCTGACCATATTATACAAGAAGCTATCCGCCTCTATATCAATATGCAGAAGGTTCTTATCCCTGGTAATTCTAATACTCTTAATAGTGCGTACAGGATTTCTGTATCTTAACTCAGCGGCCTGGAAAGATGTAAAGTTATGCTTTCCCAAGAGCGCCTTAGCTTCACTGCGCATTAACCCTGCGTCTAAAGGATGATGAAAAAAATAAACCCGTCTCGCCAAAAGCGGAGATGAATATTTATGGTTTAAGATTGTATAACGGTAAAGCTTGGATTTAGCGCAAAAACGGCTGTTAAAATCCGGCCCAACTTTACTTATCCGGGTTACTTTAATATCCTCAGGCAATAAACAATTCAAGGCCCAACGCAACCTCTGTAAAGGCATTCTGGAGGAACTTTTAAAATTAGCAACCTGTGAAAGAGCATGTACGCCTGAATCTGTGCGGCCGGCGACAATCAACTTAATATCTTCCTGCAGGAGTTTTCTAAGAACCTGCTCTAAAACATACTGAATTGTCTTCTTGGGCTGATAATGCGTTCTGGCTTTTGTTTTATTTTGTACCTGCCAACCGTGATAGGCTGTGCCGTCGTATTCTATTTCGAGCTTGAAATTAAACATTCAGCTATTTGCACGGCATTAGTAGCAGCACCTTTACGCAGGTTATCCGCTACAACCCACAACCATAAACCTTTTTTATTAAAGGCATCCTGGCGGATACGGCCGATAAAAGTTTCATCCCTGCCTTCCGCATCTTTAGGCATAGGATAAAGATTATTTTTCAAATCATCCATAACAATTATACCGGCTGATTTGGCGAGGATTTTTCTCGCCTCATCAGGATCAATCGCTTTTTCAGTTTCAATATAGACGGATTCCGAATGGCCTGTCCTTACCGGAACACGCACCGTAGTAGCAGAGATTTTAATCTTTGGGGCATGCATAATTTTATGGGTTTCATTAACCAGTTTCCACTCTTCATTGGTATAGCCGCCTTCCACAAAACTGCCGATATGCGGAAAACAATTATAGGCCAATTGCTGCGGCATAGATTTAGCCACGCCATCAGCCTGCACACTGTTAAATCCACCCTGGGCAATCTTAGCGTTTTCATTATTTAGCTGCTCTACAGCGGCTTTACCAGCTCCGCTGGATGCCTGTAAAGTAGTAACAATAATCTTTTTAATGTGATATTTCTTATGCAAAGGATTAAGCGCCACGACCATCTGGATAGTGGAACAATTAGGATTGGCGATAATTCCCTTGTGTTTTTTGACATCAGCACCATTTACTTCAGGAACTACTAACGGAACCTTGGGGTCCATGCGAAAATCAGCGCCATTGTCAATAACCACTGCCCCTCTTTTAACCGCTTCAGGAGCATAAGTTACAGCAGCCCCTTTTTCACCTTCGGTGCCGGCAAATAATGCAATATCGATGCCATTAAAACCATCTGCTGAAATAGGCTCAACTGCATACACCTGGCCATCCACTTCCATATTTCTGGCTGAGCGCGCGAAGACTTTTAGTTGATTAACCGGAAAATTACGCTGCTTTAATACCCGCAGCATCTCAACGCCTACTACCCCCGCGCCGATTACCGCAACATTATATTTTTTCATCATATTTTCCTCTATTAATATATTTATTTTAGCGGGTCCTGTTGAGCCTTGTTCTCGCAGCACTCCGCTGCTCGAATCAAGTCTCGCCACCCGCTAAAATTATCTGAAATTATCCATCTTAAAATATTTTATGCGTTTCGCTGGAGGCACATTAGAAAATTTTTGGCAAATGTGCACAAGGATTTACGAAACGCTAAAGCACTTCTATTTGCGTAAGTCTACTGGCGTAAGCGTTGAGTAAACCGTAGTGCACGGCAAAAATTTTCAGTGCCGGAAGCGAAACCATAAAATAAATTTTACAAATTCTTAACTACTAGATCGCCGACTTGAGTAGTCGAATACCCCATTTTCCCGGCAGCTAGCGATTTTATATCCTTATTTACAATCCCGATTACCACCTGCTCAATTGCTTTGGCAGCTTTCTCTTCACCAAGATTTTCAAGCATCATACCGACAGCGCAAATCGCGGCCAACGGATTAATCACATTTTTACCGGTATACTTTGGAGCGCTACCGCCAATAGGCTCAAACATGGATACGCCTTGAGGATTGATATTCCCGCCTGCCGCAATTCCCATGCCCCCCTGGATCATTGCCCCTAAATCCGTAATAATATCTCCAAATAAGTTATCGGTAACAATCACATCAAACCATTCCGGATTCTTCACGAACCACATGGTGGTTGCGTCCACATGCGCGTAATCAGTAGTTACATCCGGATACTCCTTAGCTACCTCATTAAATGTACGCTGCCAAAGATCCCAGGCATAAGTTAAAACATTGGTCTTGCCGCAAAGGGTCAGCTTTTTCTTTTTATTACGCTTGCGGGTACACTCAAAGGCATAACGAATGCAACGCTCTACCCCTTTGCGCGTATTATAAGAGATTTGAATTGCCACCTCATCTTTAGTCCCCTTGTCTTTAAACTCCCCCATACCTTTATATAGACCTTCAGAATTCTCGCGTACGACCACAAAATCAATATCCTCAGGTTTTTTATCTTTTAAAGGGCAATACGCGGAATTATAAAGTTTTACCGGCCTAAGGTTGATATACTGATCAAGGGCAAACCTCAGCTTAAGCAATACTCCCGTCTCAATAATTCCGGGTTTAACCTCAGGGTCACCCACCGCGCCAAGATAAATCGCGTTGTATTTTTTTAATTCCTCGATATCGTTATCATCGACAAGCTTGCCGGTTTTTAAATATCTCTGGCCGCTGAAATCAAAAAATTTGGTTTCATATTTAAAAGCGAATTTCTTACCGGCTTGTTCTAAAACCTTTAGCCCTTCATTAACTACCTCTGGACCGGTTCCATCACCAGGTATAACCGCAATTTTATACATTTTGAACACCTCTTTTAATATAATTGATCAAACCTCCGCACTCCACAATCTGCTGTAGGAATTCCGGAAAGGCCTGCGTTTTAAATTGTTTATTCTGCGTTATATTATTAATCATACCTGTTGTTAAATCTATTTCAACAATATCCCCATGATTAATTTTATCCACATCCACTGACTCCAAAAACGGCAAACCGATATTTATCGCGTTTCTAAAGAAAATAGCGGCGAAACTTTTAGCGATCACCGCGGAAACCCCGCACCCCTTAATCGCTAAAGGCGCATGTTCACGGCTTGAGCCGCAACCAAAATTATTTCCCGCAACAATGATATCTCCCGGGCTTACCGCCTGAGAAAAACTGGGGTTTATAGTTTCCATGCAATGCTTGCCTAACTCCTGAGCATCAGTAGAAACCAGGTATTTAGCCGCGATAATATCGTCAGTATTTATATCATCGCTGAATTTATGAACCTTACCTTTAATAATCATATTTTATCGGGATGCGTAATTCTTCCTGTAATCGCCGAGGCTGCGGCTACCGCCGGATTAGAAAGATAAACAAATGATTTCGGGCTGCCCATTCTTCCCAGAAAATTCCTGTTAGTCGTAGCGATAGCGACCTCGCCATCAGCTAAAATTCCCATATGCCCGCCTAAGCACGGCCCGCAGGTCGGGGTTGAGAATACGCCGCCGGCTCTAACAAAAATTTCAGCCAAGCCTTCTTCAACCGCCTGTAAATAAATCTTTTGTGTTGCCGGAAAAACAATTAATTTTACCCCCTTGGCCACCTTCCTACCCTTAAGTAAAGAAGCAGCAATACGTAAATCTGAAATCCGGCCATTAGTACATGAGCCGATAACTGACTGATCGATCTTTATGTTTTTCAGGCTATTAACCGGCTTGGTATTACTTGGCAGATGCGGACAGGCCACTTGCGGCTCAAGTTTCGTAACATCCCATTCATATATTTTCTCATAATGGGCATCCTTGTCAGAATAATAAAATTTAGGTTTACGCTTAAAGCCCGCGACATATTTTTTAGTTTTTTCATCAGGTTCAATTAAACCTGCCCTTGCTCCGGCTTCAATAGCCATGTTACACATAGAAAATCTATCATCCATACCTAATCTTTGAATTACCGGGCCGCAAAACTCCATTACCTTATATAGGGCCCCATCCACGCCAATCTGGCCAATGGTATAAAGAATAAGGTCTTTGCCTCCTACCCATTTGTTTAGCTTACCTTTATATATAAACTTTATAGATGCCGGAACCCTTAACCAGCACTTGCCGTCAATATAAGCGCGGGCTAAATCAGTTGAGCCCATACCAGTGGCATAAGCACCTAAGGCCCCATAAGTACAAGTATGGGAATCCGCTCCGATAATCAGGTCTCCGGGCAGGACAATTCCTTTTTCAGGAAGCAGCGCGTGCTCAATACCCATGCATCCGATTTCAAAATAGTTCTTTATCCCCTGCTCTTTGGCGAAATCAGCCAAAACCTTGCATTGATTGGCGCTTTTTAAATCTTTAGCCGGGGCGAAATGATCCGGGACTAAAACAATTTTATTTTTGTTAAAAACTTTTTTAAAACCGGATTTTTTAAACTCTGAAATAGCTAAAGGCGCGGTGATATCGTTAGCCAAGGCAACATCAACTTTAGCCTGGGTAAACTCGCCGGGCTTAATTGACTTTTGGCCAGAATGCTTTAATAAAATTTTTTCTGCTATTGTATAACCCATTGATTTCGGAGAAATATGCTATTACTTGAACTTCTTTACTATAAGAGAGGCGTTGTGCCCACCGAATCCTAAAGAATTAGACATGCAGGCTGTTAGGTTCGCTTTGCGCGCTATATTAGGCACGTAATCCAGGTCGCACTCCGGATCAGGATGTTCGTAGTTTATAGTAGGAGGAACAACTCCGTCTCTAATCGCTAAACAACAGGCCACAAACTCCACTCCGCCTGCCGCTCCCAAAAGATGCCCGGTTACAGACTTCGTAGAGGAAACCATTACCTTCTTGCTATGTTCGCCGAAGGCCTTCTTCATAGACAAAGTTTCAATTTTATCATTCAATTTAGTTGAAGTTCCATGCGCGTTTATATAAGAAATATCGGAAGGATTCATCCGGCCGTCTTTTAATGCCATAGTTATTGCCTGAGCAGCCCCCGCTCCATCAGGATCAGGCGCGGTTATATGGTAAGCATCACAACTCATACCGTATCCAACAATTTCAGCGATAATATTAGCATTTCTTTTTTGAGCATGTTCTAAAGTCTCTAAAACAACCAAACCGCTTCCCTCAGCCATTACAAAACCATCACGGTCGCGGTCAAACGGACGGCTGGCCTTCTGAGGATCATCATTCCTGGTAGAAAGCGCCCTTAACGCGCAAAAACCACCCACCGCGGTAGGCACAATACAGCTTTCCGTGCCTCCGGTAAGCATTACATCCGCGTCTCCATAAAGGATCGTCCTATACGCCTCTCCTATGGCATGCGAACCCGAAGCGCAGGCAGTAACCACGCAAGAGTTCGGGCCTTTTAATCCATGAATAATCGCGACCAGTCCGCTTGCCTCATTAACAATGAGCATAGGAATAAGAAACGGGGATAATCTGGAAGGCCCTTTACTAAGTAAAACTTTATGTTCTTCTTCAACAGTATGCAAACTGCCGATACCTGAACCAATGATCGTACCCAGGCGAGTTCTATCCTCTTTATCTAAATCTAAACCGGAAGATTCCATTGCCTGTTTAGCGGCAGCTACAGCAAACTGCACAAACCTTGCCGTTCTTTTAATATCTTTAAGGGAGATCCCATAATGGGTAGGATCAAAATTCTTTACTTCCGCCGAAATACGGGAATCAAAAGCTGACGCGTCAAAACTGGTAGTCGGACCGACCCCGCTTTTGCCATCCTTTAAAGATTGCCAAAAGCTGGAAACATCATTGCCTACCGGTGTGATTACGCCTAAACCTGTAATTACTACTCTTTTTTTCATATTTATTCTAACAAAATTTACCCCGCAAAAGCTAAAATGCGGGGTAAATTGTTTGTTTTACTATCTAATTATTATTTGGCGCTTTTCTCATCAATGTACTTCATGGCATCGCCAACAGTAGTGATCTTCTCCGCGTCCTCATCAGGAATTTCAATACCAAACTCTTCTTCTAAAGCCATAACCAGCTCTACAGTATCGAGTGAATCCGCACCCAAGTCATCAACAAATGATGCCTCAGGAGTTACCTCTTCGGGTTTTACACCTAACTGTTCTGCTATGATAGATTTTACTTTCTCTTGTACTGCCATTCTCTTTTCCTCCTTGTGTAGAAACACATACTTTATGACATTACCATTCCGCCATCAATCGTGATTACCTGCCCTGTGATATAACTTGACTCATCAGAAGCCAAGAACAAACAGGTATTCGCTACATCCTGAGGCGTACCAAGTTTAGCTAAAGGTATTGCCTCTAGCATCTTCTTTTTTATATCCTCAGGGAGCTTGGCGGTCATCTCTGTCTGAATAAATCCGGGAGCTACAGCATTAGCATTAATATTACGACTGGCTAATTCTTTAGCTACTGTCTTTGTAAGAGCGATTATTCCCGCTTTTGAAGCGGCGTAATTGGCCTGACCGGGATTACCCATTAAACCGATGATCGAAGCTATGCTAATGATCCGTCCGCTTCTTTGTTTTATCATCGGCCGGGTTACGGCCTTGATGCAGTTAAATGTACCCTTAAGGTTAACATTAATCACCGCATCCCAATCTGCCTGGGACATTCTAAGCAAAAGATTGTCTTTAGTAATCCCAGCGTTGTTAACTAATATATCAACCTTTCCCATTTTGTCAAGAATTTTATTTATGCCTTCTTCTACCTTATCATAATTGGTTACATCCATCTCCAAAGCCAGTGCCTTACGGCCTAAACCCTCAATTTCAAGCGCCGTTTTCTGGGCTATTTCTAAATTTACATCAGCTACAACTATATCCGCGCCCTCTCTGGCAAATGTCAAAGCAATCGCCTGGCCTATTCCTCTTGCTCCACCTGTAATCAAAGCTACTTTATCCTTTAGTCTCATTTTATCCTCCTTACCACGGGGGTACACCGGCCACTTCCTTTAAGGCCGGGTGTTAGCCGCCTGCTCAATATCGACGCTCTTTTCTATATTTATAACCTGAGCGTTACTTTCAATACGACGCATCAGGCCCTTTAAAACCTTTCCCGGGCCAAATTCATAAAATTTAGTTACCCCTTCAGATAAAATAAAACGCATCGATTCTTCCCATCTCACTGAACCCTTTATCTGATTGACCAGGTTCTCCCTTATTTGATCAGCTTTATATTGCGGCTGCGCAGCATAATTGCTGATTACAGGAAACTTAGGTTCAGAAATCTGTATATTATCAAGAATAAGCTTTAATTCTAACGCAGCCTCTGACATTAAGGAAGAATGAAAACCGCCGCTGACCTCAAGGGGAATCACCCTTTTTGCCCCTGCCTGATTACAAAGCTCCATAGCCTGATTTACCGCTTCCGCCTTTCCGGTAATCACAATCTGACCGGGACAGTTAAGATTCGCGATTTCAGCTCCGGATTGCAGACAGATTTCCTTTAGCTTTTCTACGGATAATTCCAAAACCGCGGCCATCTTTCCGGGGTACTTCTTGGAGGCCTCTTCCATTAGTTGGCCTCTTTTATTTATCAAACGAATACCATCATCAAAAGCTAAGGCGCCTGCGGCAATTAAAGCGGAGTATTCACCTAAACTTAAGCCCGCGGTAAAAGAAGGAACAAGATTTGATTTAGATTTAAAAACCTCAAAAGCCGCGATACTTGCGGTTACGATCGCCGGCTGAGATACATCGGTAGATTTAAGTTTCTCTTCGGGGCCTTCAAAACAAAGCTTCTTTAATTCAAAACCCAGCAACTCCTCTGCCCTGTTAAATACCTTACGCGCCTCCGGAAAAGACTCGTACAAATCTTTACCCATGCCTGCATATTGGCTTCCCTGGCCGGAAAAAAGATAGCCTACCACTCAATGACACAGGCACCCCAGACTAAGCCCGCCCCAAATGCATCCAGAAGAATAATATCCCCTTTTTTAACTTTACCTTCTTGTACCGCTTCACAAAGCGCGGTAACTGTGGAAGCGCTGGACATATTCCCGCATCTTTCTATATTCAGATAAACCCGGTCTTCAGAAATACCCAATTTCTTGGCAACAGCCATAATGATACGCGCGTTTGCCTGATGCGGAATAATCATATCCACATCAGCGAAAGTCATACCTGCCTGCTGCAAAACAGTTTCCGCGGCTTTAGTCATAGTATTAACCGCGATCTTAAATAATTCATTGCCCTGCATTTTTATAAAATGCTGGCGGTTCCTTACTGTTTCGGTAGTTGCCGGGTTCGCCGAGCCTCCGGCAGGTATATTTAATAAACCCAATTTTGAACCATCACAACCCAGATAGGTAGAAATGATCCCCCTGTTTTTTACTTCTGACAAAACCACTGCTCCGGCGCCATCTCCAAACAAAACACAGGTATTGCGATCCTGCCAATCGGTAACAGAAGTCAAAACCTCAACACCAATAACCAGCGCGTTTTTATAGGTAGACGAGGCTATAAACTGTTGGGCTACGGAAAGCCCATAAACAAAACCCGCGCAGGCAGCGGAAATATCAAAACTAGCGGCTTTCTTTGCGCCGAGCTTATTTTGCAGGATGGAGGCTACTGAAGGACAAGGCATATCGCCGGTAATTGTCGCCACAACTATAAGGTCTAAATCTCCGGGGGAAAGTTTGGCGTTTTTTAACGCCACTTCAGCGGCCTTAAAAGCTAAATCTGACGCAGCCTCACCCTTTGCTGCCTGATGCCTTTCCTTTATACCGGTGCGAGTAGTAATCCACTCATCGGAGGTATCAACCATTTTCTCAAGGTCGGCGTTAGTTAAAATTTTTTCAGGCAGGTATTCACCTACCCCGATAATGCCTACTTTTTTCAAATCAAATCCCTTTATTTAAGTGCCTCAAGAATCTTGGTATTAACCTGCCGCTCAACTTCTTCTTTAGCTACGCGAATAGCATTCTTGATCGCCCTTATACTAGAACGGCCATGGCCGATAATTACCACGCCATTAACCCCTAATAAAAGCGCTCCGCCATACTCAGCGTAATCAAGCTCTTTCTTAAAACGCTTAAGACTGGGAATCATAAAAATTAAACCAATCTTCCCCCAGATATTACTTAAGAGATAACGTTTTAAAAATGTCTGCATTACCTCAACCGCGCTCTCCGAAACCTTCAAAGCCACATTACCCACAAAACCATCGCAGATAATAACATCGCACTTTCCGCTAAAAAGATCCTTACCTTCTACGTTGCCGATAAAATTAAGCCTGCTCTTTCCCAAAAGTTCATAGGCTTCACGGATAAACTCCGTGCCTTTTTTCTCTTCTTCCCCGATATTAAGCAACCCTACGGTAGGATTGGGTTTATTTAAAATATTCTTACAGTAGGCATCCGCCATAATCCCGTATTGCAATAACTGCGTGGGCTTAGGATCAATATTGGCGCCGACATCAATAATCAAAGAGTTACCTTTTAAAGAAGGGGTGACAATGCCGATACCCGCCCGTTCAATTCCCGGCAAGAGCCTTAATTCTAAAGTCGCGGCGCAAACCACTGCGCCGGTATTGCCGGCGCTGAAAAAAGCATCCGCCTCGCCTTCTTTAACCATATTCAGGCCAACCACAATCGAAGAATCTCTCTTGCGGCGGACACTGTTTGCCGCAGGTTCACACATCTCGATAGTTTCCGTAGCATGTTGTATGCTGATCCGGTTACCGGTGTATTTGGCTTTCTTTAAAAGAGCTTCAATTTTGGGTTGGTCCCCCACCAAAATAATCTCCACTTCATACTCTTTTAACGCAGCCAAGCTGCCGCTAACCACTACATCAGGCGCATGGTCGCCGCCCATAGCATCAACAACTATTTTCATTCTTTTCTCCTAAATATTACTTCCTTTTTTTCTTTTCTTTAACCTTGATTTCCACGACCTGACGGCCATCATAAAAACCACAGACCAGGCAAACGCGATGGGTAAGTTTTAGCTGTTTGCATTGCGGACAAGGAACTAAAGTAGTTTTCTGGATCTTCCAGTGCGTACGACGTTTTCGGCCGCGTTGTGCTGAATGTTTTCTCTTAGGTAGAGCCACAGTTACATCCTCCTTCGTTTTTGTTTTTACCGCATTTTGCGCAAAGTCCCTTGCAGTTTAAACTACACAGGGGCTTCATGGGGTAATCTAATATTATTTCTTCTCTTATCTCAGGGCCTAAGTCAATAAAGCTGGCGCTGCTATCAATTGGGTAACTTAGCTGCACATCTTTATTAAACTGCCACTCAAATTCTTCAAGGCAGCGGGAACAAGCTGCAGAAAGAATCGAGCGCATATTCAAATCTACGATCAGCCCGCTAATCACACGAGAAACATGCGCCTTAATTTTCAAATTGGAACGGAACTTTATCAGCCCGGTCTCAAGCTCAAGTTCTGCCGGCTTAATCTCTTCTTCTAATAACAGGCCCTCTGCAGGAACCTGATTAATTATTATCTTCACTTTTTCCGGCGCAATTTTCTCTGCAAGGCCTTGGCCACAAAATCCGGCACAAAACTTGAAAGATCCGCTCCCAAACAAGCACCTTCTTTAATCAGCCTTGCCGATAAATAGCTATAAGATTCATGCGGCATAAGGAAAATTGTTTCGATATCACTGGCGAGCTTACGATTAGTTAAGGCCATCTGAAACTCATATTCAAAATCTGAAAGCATACGCACTCCGCGCACCAGGACCTTGGCTTTCATTTTATGGGCAAAATCTACTAGCAGGCCGTCAAAATGCGTAACACTTACCCCATCCATACCGACGGTAGCTTGTTTAAGCATATCCATTCTCTCGGCAACGCTAAAGACCGGTTTCTTATGCGGATTATGCGCCACCGCCACGATGACATCATGAAAGATCTCATGCGCACGAGAGATCAAATCAATATGCCCGTTAGTTACGGGGTCAAATGTTCCTGGATATAAAGCCACCTGGCACATAGTTATTCTTTCTTCCTAAAAATAGAAAGCCGGGTATCTCCGTACTTGGCTTCTTTAATTAAGCTAAAATTTGGGCTGGATTCAGGCAGCAATTCTGTCTTGGGATGCTGCGCGATTATCAAACCATTGGGCGCTAATATATCATAACCCTCCAGGGTATGCAAGATTTTTTTTGCCATCCCCTCATGATACGGGGGATCAAGAAATATGATATCAAAACTCTTTTTATCCCGAGCCAGGAGTTTGATTGCTTTCTCCGCGTCCAGATAATACAGGTTGCAGGCAGGAGCCTTGAGCAGGACGATGTTCTTTTTTATTGTCAGTACGGAGTTATGATTACACTCAACCATAGTCAGCTCAATTACCCCGCGGGAAAGCGCCTCAAACCCCACTGCCCCGGAACCGGCATAAAGTTCTAAGAATGAGAGCCCCTCCACATCACCTAATATATCAAAAATTGCCTTACGCACCTTATCCTGGGTAGGACGGATCCCCCTGGGCATAAATAATTTTCGATTATGATATCTTCCTGTAGTTATACGCATATTAACCCACTAAGATTAATTCCTCATACTCCGGAAATCTCTGCAAGAGTTTTTCTTTCAATAGCTGGTGCGGCCGCTCTTCTAAACTGGGATCCTGGCTAAACAGTTTTATCGCTTCATCCCGGGCTGCCTTAAGCAGTTGCATCTGGGTGAGCGGATTGGCAAGCTTTAGCTCTGCTAAACCATGCTGCCGGTTTCCGAAAAACTCCCCCGGCCCCCTGATTTTTAGATCTTCCTCCGAAATACGAAAACCATCGCTTGAAGAAACCATCGCCTGCAATCTCGCCTTTGACTCATCGGTCTGTGCGTCAGATATAAGAATGCAAAATGACTGCAGGTTTCCCCTGCCGATTCTTCCGCGCAACTGATGCAACTGGCTTAAACCAAAACGTTCAGCATGAGCAACAATCATACAAGTTGCGTTAGGAATGTCAATACCTACTTCCAAAATAGTAGTCGAGACCAAAAGATCTAACTCTTTGTTCCTGAATTTAAGCATTACCTCTTGCTGTTCTTTTGTCTTAAGCTTTCCATGAACCAACCCAAGCCGAAAATCTTTAAACTCACCTTCTTTTAATTCCGCAAAAATCTTTTTCGCGCCGGCGATATCCAAAGCATAAGACTCCTCAATCACCGGATAAATTATATAAGCCTGACGGCCATAACTTAACTCTTCTCTTGCAATCGCAAAACCCTTTTCCCTGTTCTTTTGACTAAAATGCATTGTCTTTACAGGAATACGCCCGGCAGGTAATTCATTAATTACCGAGATATCCAGGTCGCCATAAAGCGTAATCGCCAGGGTGCGCGGGATTGGGGTAGCAGTCATGATTAATACATCAGGATTGTTGCCTTTCTTGGGCAAAAGCGCTCGTTGTCCCACGCCGAATTTATGCTGCTCATCAATAACGATAAAACTCAAGGCCTTAAATTTTAACTCTTCCTGCAAAATAGCGTGTGTGCCGATAATCAAATCAAACTTCCCTTCTTTAATCTCCCGGTATATTTTATCCTTTTCTTTATCCTGACCGGTTAATAAACCCACGCGTATTTTACGCCCCGTAAAAACTAACCCCGCCAACTGAGAGGTTATTTTCACATAGTGCTGGCGGGCGAGTATCTCTGTCGGCGCCATAAAAGCCGCCTGATACCCGCTTTGGATAGCGATCAAACAAGCCAGAGTAGCTACCACGGTTTTACCTGAACCCACATCACCCTGCAGGAGCCGCTGCATGGCCTGGCCAGATGCCATATCCGCTTTTATCTCATCCAGGACCTTCTGCTGCGCGGAGGTTAATTTAAAAGGTAATTGGAAAATAAAATCCTCGATTAGATTAGCGTTAACAATATGCTTTATTCCTTTATTTTCTTTATGCCTTAGCTTTCTTAAGACAAGCGGCAGCTGAAAGATAAAAAACTCCTCAAAACTTAAACGCATCAGCGCCTGTTTTTGCAGTTCCAGGTCTTGCGGAAAATGAATGTTTAACAAACTCTGCGCTAAATTAAGCAGGTTGTTGCGGCTGCGTAAATCAAAGGGCAGATAATCTTTAATTTTAGGTAAAAATTCATCCATGGCACCTTTGATCAGATGACGCATGCTGCGCTGGCTAAATCCTTGAGGCAAGGTATAAATCGGGACAATCCGGCCGATGTTTAATGAATCATCATCCCCATCAATAAATTCAAATTCCGGGTTATTCATCTGCATCCTGCCGTTGTAAATCTCCACCTTACCGAAAAGGATCAAAGAAGTTCCGGTCTTAAGGTACTCTTTTAAGTACGGCTGATTAAACCAAACACAGTTAATTTTACCTGTTTTATCCGCCAGCACCGCCTCGGTTATGCTAAACGCGCGCCTGCGCCAGGAGTTGCGCTGGCCCCCGGTTAAAACCTGAGTTTTTATGGTATAAACCTCTCCCTCCTTAAGCTCGGAAATATTGGAGAAATTCGTGCGGTCTTCATAACGCCGGGGAAAATAATAAAGCAACTCTTCAATGGTATCTACGCCCCTGTCAGAAAAACTTTTTTTCCGCTTTGGCCCGATTCCTTTAAGATATTGAATGGATGTACCTTGCATAGGTTTATTATACTATAAAAAACCAAAAACCCGCTCCAAAAATATTTTTTAGGGGTACTTGATAATTGTCTATTTATGTGGCATACTTACTATGTATTAGGAAACAGAACATGCAACAAGGAGGATAGTAACGATAGCGAAAGCTATTAGGCCTATCACCTACAAAGAAACCCCGGGAAAAGACGGGGCTTTTTTGTTAATCAAAGCACAATTTAATCCTTAAGATAAATCAGCCCTGACAAAACGTCAGGGCTGATTTTAAACAAGTGTATTTGTTATGTAACAATATTATTTACAGCAAGTTGCATAAACTGTCTACTAGTCTAGTTTTTAACCTTGCTTATTTTAGAAGGCAATATAACAATTTCTACTCTTCTGTTTTTCTGTTTATCCTGCGCTGAATCGTTGGGCGCTACCGGTCGGAATTCACCGTAACCATTAGCAGATAACCGCTGCGGTTTCACCTTGCACTCATCAACGAAATAATGTAAAACTGCCAAAGCCCTGGCTGAAGATAGCTCCCAGTTGGTTTTCCAACCGGAATGCTTTATTGGATCATTGTCAGTATAACCTTCAATTGCTACTTCGGAACTCGGAACATCTCTATTTAAAACTTCACTTACCTTCAAAAGTGCAGACTCCCCATCCTGTTTCACTTTATCCTTCCCCGAATCAAAGAAAACCTCTGATACAAAAGTTATAACCAGGCCACGCTCAGTCATCTTTAGTTTTGCTTTATATTCCCCAATCTCTTTTTTCAGAGACGCTTCAAGCTCAAGCTTTGCCCTTTCAAGCTCGGAAAGTTCTTTGTCTTTTTCTTCAGCCACACGCTCAACAGCTTTAACGTTTTCCTTTTGCAATTGAGATATTTTATATTTTAGATTAGCATTTTCGGCTTCCAGCTCATCTGTCCTGCGGGATTTCTGGATGTAAGTACAACCCGATAGAAAAAAAATACCGGATAAAACAAGGAACAATAATTTACTTTTCACTGTATCCCTCCTTATGCTTTTTAATATAATTTATTACTACGTTGTTACGCGCGCTCAGCCTGCTAAACCGAAGAACTAGCCTATAGAAGGAGATAAAAATGAGCATCCCTGTAATAAAATTATAGCTAATAATATGATTAACGAATATAAACTTTTTCTCATCTCGCCCCTCCCTAAGTTCGTGATAAAATAATACTATTGAATTTATTATAGGTACTGGCAGAATTAAATCAATTGTACCTAGGTACAATTGCATGATTTTGCTATTTTCGCGTATAATAAATGAATAACTCAAGAGTAAGATATTCGCAGAAGAGAAAAGGCTATGGAAAAGAAAATAAAAAATATTCATATCATTATTAATCCCGCCGCAGGAAAGAGAGAATCCATCCTGCCTATTATCAATACCTCGATGAAAGAAGCCGGCATTAAGTGGGAGGCATTTATTACACACCAGGCAGGCGATGCGATCAAATTTGCAAAGGCTTCCGTAAAAACTGGAGTAGATTGCCTCGCTGTTTACGGCGGAGACGGCACACTCACGGAAGCAATCACCAGCCTGATTGGATCAGGGATTCCCTTGTTAATTTTACCGGGAGGATCGGCTAATGCCATGGCCACCGAACTTGGCATACCCGCCGAACTTAAAGAAGCCTGCATGCTCCTGAACCAGGAACCACTAGAAACAAAAACCATTGATGTGGGGCAGTTCGATAAGCGCTATTTTATTGTAGGAATAAGCCTTGGCTTTGAAGCGTATATCGTCAGAGGAACGGATCGCCAGACCAAAAATAAGATTGGCATCTTCGCCTATCTTTTTGGAGCGACCGCGGCATTAAAAATAACTAAAAAAACCGTTTACCATTTAAAAATCGATGGGCAAAAACATAAAGTTAAAGGTTTAATGTGTCTTATTGCTAATACAGGTAATCTCAGATTCAGTAACATATCTTTCGATAAACATATAGATGTCAGCGATGGATTCCTGGATGTTGTTGTCGTGCGGAAAGCGAATCTCAGCCTGTTGAAACTTATAGTTGTCACCCTGCTTAAACGTGAGCGTCCGGACAATCTGGAATTAGTAGAGCACTGGCAAGGTAAGGATATCAGCGTCTTCTCAAGCCCCAGGCAAGCGGTTCAATGCGATGGTGAAATATTAGGAAAAATACCTCTTCATATCAAAGTCATTCCGGAGGCAATCAAGGTTTTGGTTCCTAAAAAAGATAAAATCATTGAATAAACGTCTCTACGCAATAATATCAATCTTCTGATCGCCAAACTCCACGCAATCTCCTGAGCGTACCTTCCGGCGGATGCGTGATTCAACAGCTCCGTTGACTTTGACCAAACTCGCCTGTATCTGCTGCTTAGCTTCAGCGCCACTGGCAACAAGTTCAAGAACCTTTAAAACATTATCTAACTCAACAAACTCAGTCTTTAGTTTAAATTCCATAGAAAGCTAGCTTATTGCGCCTTTACTTTATTTAATTTAGGAGGCAAAATCACAATTTCCACCCGTCTGTTTTTGCCCGCTCAAGTTCGGAAACCTCTTTTTCTTTTTCATCAGACACATTCTGCACTTCTTTTACTTTTTCTTTCTGCAACAAGGCTATTTTGTTTCTCAGATTGGCATTTTCCGCTTCCAGGTCATCCGCCCTACGGGCTTGATCGATAAAAGCGCAACCCGTTACAGCTGCAGTTTAAATAGCCGTGTTTTATTATAGCAAAATAATTGTTTTATAAAACAATTAATCAATTATAAAATCAGCCCTGGAGTTTAACCAGGGCTGATTATCAGACATGCGTATCTGTTATATAATGATATAAGTTTTATTTCTCCCAGGAGAATACACAGCGAAAAGGAGTATCCCCCATCAAATCATAAATCCATATACCGACGACTTTGGGGGCTTCCGCTGCAGCGGATGGTTTTACAACCTCTTCTTCCATCCCCGGTATAGCTACCTTCAAAGCAGCTATACCAGTTGCTACTGAAGTTGCCGCTGAAGCGGTATCTTTCAGGGCTGTACCGACAGCCTGAATGATTTCGGTCGTCTTCGAATCGCCTTTCGTATTCAAACCAGTCAATTTCCAGCCATCTATAAGGGTTACGGCTGAATCATAAGTACCTGTTCCCCTATTATAGTAAAGAGCATATTTCTGATCCGCATCAGGCAGATAGATTACCTGCATCGAGTAAGTATCTTTGTTTGAAGCAGTATCATTTTTAGACGAACTATCACTGGAAGTAGCTTTTGGTTTACTGGAATCTTGTTTACTTGCAGCCTGGTCAGAAGCCTGGCTTGCCGTAGATTCGGACTTTTCAGCTGTTACACATACAAGATTCTTTGTTACCACTAAATAAGGATGCGGCAAGTAATAGGGAATCCCCTTACCAGGTGATTGTGCTTTAGCTTTATGGCTCAAAGGAATAGAATATGGGGTTGTAGCGCATCCGCAAAGGAATAAAATCAAAAACACCGGCACCAACCTGTTTAATCTCATTTCCTCCCCCTTTCGTTTAAAAAAAAGGCAATCCCCTATTTTCTAGAGAATTGCTTTTAGATTTTGCTATCTAAGCTCATGTTAACGCCCCTTTTCTCAGGTCGAGTTTATTCTATCGCTCTATTCTAGTTTTGCAACTAAAATTATGGTTATTATTGGCATTGTTTCTGACGCGTATTTGTTATGCAATAATATCATCTCCAACGAGTTACGTAGACTGTCTACAATCCCTGCCTACAATCCTCTTTCAAAAGCTACTTACAGCGATAAGATACCCTTTTGCCCTCTCGGCGAGCTTATAGCGGTTTACAATATCCCAGAATGCCCTGCTATGGTCAGGGGCTACTAAATGCGCCAGTTCGTGGATAATAACATAATCCCTTACCCACTGCGGCATACTGCTTATGCGGTGCGAGATACGGATAGAGCCGGTGCGGAAATTGCAGCAGCCGAACCTGGTTTTCTGGCCGGTGACGTATTCAATGGAATTAACCTTAAGCTTATTTTCAAAATACCGCTTATTAAATTTTTCTGCCCTGGAGGCGAGATTTTCACTTTTATTCAATTCTTCTTTTAGGTGCTTTCGCTCAATTCTGGCTTTAAGCTCGGCAATAACTTCCTGCAAACGGATTTCCGGCATGTTTTCCGGGGCCCTAACAACAAGAATATCCCTTACCAGTCGCGCGCTTACGCTGCGCCTTCTCTTTTTGCTGCGCAATATTTTAACCGCGTTTATATTTACTGGCATAGTTTTTTAAACTCTCCAAATTAAATTATTTCTTCATCTTCTTTACGCCAGGCTATAACGGAATTTAAACCTGCCTTTTTTGGCGTGCAGGAGTTCGCGCAAAATCGCCTTATCGCCTGAAATAAACTTCGGACAATCCTTTAATTTTTTAATAAACATTTATCTAGGCAGAAATTACTAAAAGACTCAACAGGAAACTAATAATGCTAAAAAGTATATACCCCCAGAAAGCCGGCCAGAAACCCGTGATCACGAAGCCTCTGACAATTTTAGAGACAAGAAGAAAAAGAGCTCCGTTGATAAAAAAAGTAAATGCTCCCAAGGTAACGATATTGATCGGCAGTGTAATCAGGATAATCAAAGGCCTCAGGAAAGCGTTAATAATCCCTAACATCAAAGCAATCACCAGGACAGTGGCGGTACTTGAAACTTCTATTCCTTTTACAATGTGCGCGACAATAAAAATCGACAGCGAACTGATTCCCCATCTTACTAAAAATTGCATCATCTTAATCCTCCTTATTTTCCATTTCTTGAGCCAGGTAATCTTTTGTCTCCGCATGGACAACACTGCTTAAAACAAGCAATGAAATAAGATTCGGCAGGGCCATTAAGGCGTTGGCGATATCCGAAAACGACCAAACAATAGGAACTGTTGCAACAGAACCAACCATTACCGCAACTACCCATAACCAACGATATGGTTTTATCGCCCCATGGCCAAAAAGGTATTCCGCTGCCTTCTCTCCATAATATGACCATCCAAGAATTGTGCTAAAAACAAATGTCAACAACCCGATAGTTAAAACAACCGGGCCTATCAATGGAATCGCGGTAAAAGCTGTTTTAGTAAGCAAGGCTCCGTCTAAACCTTTAGTCCAGACATTGGAATTTACCAAAACAAGCCCTGATATAGCGCAAACTACCACCGTATCCCAAAATGTACCTGTAGAAGAAACTAATGCCTGCCTGGCAGGATGCCTGGTCTGGGCGGCAGCGGCAACAATAGGCGCGCTGCCTAACCCTGACTCATTTGAGAAAAGGCCGCGGGCCACACCGAAACGGACAGCTTCTTTCATCCCGGCGCCGAGGAACCCTCCTATAGCAGCCTGGCCGGTAAAGGCACTCTTAAAGATCAACATTATTGTCGCCGGTATCGTATCAAACTTAAGCGCAAGTATTATAATGCAGCCTAAAACATAAAACACCGTCATGAAGGGGACAAATTTTTCGCATACTTTGGCGATTGACGTTATTCCGCCAATTATTACAATTGCCGTAAAAACAGTTATGATTATTCCGGTGATCCACGGCGAAATATGGAATGTATCTTTTACAAGCACGGCTATGGAATTAGCCTGTACCATATTGCCGATACCAAATGCCGCGATTGCGGCAAATACAGCAAATAATACTCCCAGCCAACGGCATTTCATCCCTCTCTCTAAAACGTACATCGGGCCACCGGAGAATGTGCCGTTTTTGGAAGTTATGCGGTATTTTACCGAAAGCATTGCTTCAGCATATTTTGTGGCGATACCAAAAACGCCGGTAAGCCACATCCAAAGCACAGCGCCCGGGCCGCCTGCGGCAATAGCCGTACCCACGCCGACAATGTTACCAGCGCCGATGGTTGCGGCAAGGGAAGTGGTAAGCGCGCCGAAATGGCTGATATCCCCATCGCCTTCCTTATTTTTGCTGAAAGAAATTTTAATTGCCCGGAAAATATATTTTTGCACAAACCCAAGCCGGAAGGTAAGAAAAATATGCGTACCCATCAACAAAACAAGCATGGGCACGCCCCAGACATAGCCATCTACAGTAGCAAGAAACTTTTCAAGTATTTCCATGCTCTTATTTCAACTCACCAGTTACGTCAATAAAATTTTGATGCTTATCGTCTATTGCAAGAGATTTTATAGGAGTCCCCGGCTCAAAATTAAATGCTTTTAGTTCCACTTTTTTCCAGGCGGTATTTTCATAAGTTTTATAATACAGAATAAGGTTTGTCAAATCTTTGATCACTACCCATTGGGCATATCCTTCCATATGGACAAGCGGAGCGGGATTTTCTTTAATCGCGCCCCTGGGGATATCGACGATATTCAAAAGATGCTCTGCCAGATTTATTGCCCCGGAAACATCTTCCACAGGCAAAGCCGCATCCAGGGAATAGGCAACCCGCACAAATCTTGACGGGGGAGTCCAGTCGCCAGGCAGGCCAAGCAGCCCGCTGCCAACGCCGGTAGGCTCTAATTTCAGGCCGTTAAGCATCCGGTCTTTTTTATCGTGCGCGTCTAAATTAATATAATTTCTTAAATTATTGATCTGCCACTGGAAATCCGGCCGATTAGTCATTACCCCGAGCGGATTATCATAAACCTTTACTTCTCCCTTAATAAATTCAATAACCAGGTTCTTTCCGCTGGCATCATGCACGGCAATATGCATATATAGATTGCCGTTGGCTTCTTTTAAGCTTCTACCTACAACATTAACTTTAGGCAAAGCTTTTTTTACCTCTTCGGCGGTAGCAAAATTTCCCATAATCCATGAACCTATGTCGGCAACAGTCACAAATTTGCCTGCCTCTGCCGGCTGATACTCCGCGCCCGTAAACATCAACGCGTCAAAAGCCAGTCCCTTTTCATTAAAACCCTCCACATAACAATTCTTAAGGTTATAGGCATCGATGCCCAGGAAGCCATATTTATTCGTCCAGGTTATACCTTTAATACCTTTATCGTCTAAGCTGGTAAACTTTTCTCCACGAGGCACAATGACAACATTAGAATGAAGATCAACCGGGAACTCCATGGAGCGGCCGATCACCACCGAGCCGTCTTCAGCCTTAACTTGAAAATCCGTGCAGGCAAAAGACAGATTAACCCCTAAAGCCAAAAAGAAAATTACCGCGATTAAAATTATCCCACTTTGTTTTCTCATCATCCCCCCCCTTTTTTTCTTCTCGCTAACAAACATTTGTTATTCTTAGCCTTTTAACGCATTCATCCACATTCTTCACAAAAGTAACCAGCTCGTTACAACAAGAGGCTTTGCATTTACTTTTAATTTTCTCGCTAAGCACCGGCTCTTTCTTTAAACAACACAAAGCCGGCTTCCAAAAATCGCCCAGCATAATTATCGGCTTAGGATTGATTAATCCCTTATTCAGATGTTCAAGCACCGCGGATAATTCTAATAATGTCCCGGTTCCGCCCGGCAGGACAATGAAAGCGTCGGCTTTCTTAAGCATAATATCGATGCGCTCAAATAAAGTTTCGGCGACAATCTCTTCATCAATAAATTCATTTGCGCCTTTGTATAAAGGCTTCTCCCATTTATACCAGGTTACCCCGATAGTCGAACCGCCGGCGGATTTAGCCCCACGGGAGATATCCTCCATTGTCCCGCCGAAACCTCCGGAGATTACGGTTGCACCATTCTCAGCCAATAGCCTACCCAGCCGGACAACCTCCGACTTTTCTTTTTTGCTTAAATCTTTATAACTGCCAAAAATACAGACTGTTTTAATCATACTACATTATTTCAAAAGATTAATTTTAAAATGACAATTTGATGAATGACAACCCCCTTAAAACTTCATGCGGTAGTAAGCGCGAATAATGTGCTGGGTATCGAGTGTAGTAAGACTGCCACCGAAGGGATCCAGGGTATAATCAATGCTACTGCCGTTAATATACCCCTCCCCGTATTCCAGGACCAGCTGGGCATCCTTGGAAAAAGAATAATAAAACTCCGAAAAGAAATTATGGTGACCAACCATCTTATTTTTTCCGGCCTTAAGACTCTCAACGTCTTTAATCATGGAATAAACATATTTCAGGACTATGCCGATTTTCTCCGTAGGGGTGATCACGAATTCACACCCGCCGTGGTTCATGTTTTCCGAGTTCTGCCCGGCGAGTTTAAATTCGTTATCGGTATAATCGAAATAAATCTCAAACTTATCAGGTATAGGGGTTAACCTTAAACCGGCTTTATAAATATTATAATAAGGATACGGCGCCTGGGGGAAATATCCCTGGTCATAGAGATAGGCGACCTTCTCGCGGTAAAGCTTGCCGTTCTGGGAATACGTCGTCCAGCTGCTGGAATTATATATACCGTTGGGATAACTGCCGTAGGTCAGGTAATAATCGTTGGTGATCTCGTATACTCCGTTCAAAGACATCCAATTGAAAAAGGCATATTCCAAGCCCAGTGAACCCGTGACCAGAGAGGGGTCTTCTCCGTCGGGAACGGCACTATTAAGAAAATATTCACCCGTATCGGAATCATAAAGAAAAGGATCCACCCCGCCCTTGGTTAGCGGCAGGCGATGGTATATACCCAACCCCTTAACGGTCAGCTTGTCGCCTACCTTCAGGGTTATCTCATCCCGCGCGACATTCTCGATGAACTTGCCGTTAACATTATGCACGTTGCGCACGTCAAAAAGGTTGGTCAGGTTGTCCTGATACTGGAACTCTGTGCGAAAACCGACAGTATTCCTGCCGACATCTATGCCGTCTCCAATGCGAGTAGCCCACAACTCGTCAAAATTCACCCCCGAACCTGTGCCCCCGCCAAAACGCCCATACGGCTTGCGGAAAGTAAGATAACGGGACCAAAACATATCGTCGCGGGTATTAGCGAAAGAAGAAAGCTCGGAATTGAAATTCTTGTCCATGTGCGCGCCGTAAAGTTTGGTCTTTACCAGGAAATCCTCCTCCTTGTTCTTCCTGATGCCGTCATAACCATACTCCACGTCTTTAAGGCTTTCCAGCGGATAACGGTTGATCAGGTTAAAATAATAAGCGTTTCCCCGGGCATCGCTTTTATATTCCGCGTTGGTCAGGTCGTATCTGGAAAACGAGGTGAGCACCTCACCCTGCAGTTTCAGGCCATCGAATATTTCGTATCCTAAGTCCAGGCCGCCGACATAGTTTTCACTGTCCAAATCCATACTGCTATCGGTAGTGAAACCGTGACGGGATGTAAAGGTCGCGCCGGCTACCGCCCTTTCACCGAGAGCCTGCTTAAGACGGACGGCGGCGATAATGTTATCCACCTCGCCGTAATCCTGCCAGAGATGTTTCGGAGTGGCCACAGTCGCGCTGAGAGAAGTGGTCTCCGTAGGCTGGCTGGAAAAAGAAACCCCGCGCAAGGCAGTCAGATAAGTCCCGCTGCCGTCCTTAGACAAGAAGGCCAGAGAATTGTCATAATAACCCTTGGTGAAATCAACAGGGGTGGTTCCGGTATTCACGTTGCCTGTCTGATAACGGCGAAGCCAAAGGCTGTTCTCCCACCACTTATGGTGATTGGTAATATTCAAAGGGTCATCCGAAGTCAAGGCCTGGTCCTGGTAAGCTATCGGAAACACTCTTACTTTAGTGGAGCCGTTGACATAATCAACCCAAAGTTCCCTGATCGGCTGAAACCCGGTGCTTATCTTTGTCTCCGGAACAGTTAAAGTATCCGGATAAGGATAAAAATTCCCGGAAACGTCAAAAGAAACGACTTTACCATTAACTATTTTCGCCTCCGGCAAAGCGAAACTATTGCCGAAAATCCTGGAATAAGCGATCTGGTTGACGGTATACTGGGTGCTCCCGCTGTATAAAAGCTGGACATCAACTTTATCGCTGTAAGCAGTGGTAAGAGACATCGTATCGCTTTTCCCCGCGAAACTCCAGGGATCAACAACCAAATTGGTGTGCACATTGAAACCGTCATCTTTATTGGTAGTATCCAAATTCAAGTTAAGGCTTTGATAGACATTCTTATTGTAAGTATTAAAACCGTTGTTCAGCGCGCTGTAAGACTGCATCCTCCAGTTGCGCTCGTTCAAATCGTAGTTGGAACTATTCCAGATGAAGTCGCCGTTGGAACTAACCCCGAAACTCAACTGGGCCTCTCCGCTGATCTTCAGCCACTCCGCGGACGGTGTTTTCTTATCTCCATATCTATCAAGTGGTTTAGTCTCTGTTTCCAAAGGATTTACAGCCTGAACGGTTGTTTGACTGCCGGAATCCTGGCTTTCCAGAGCCCTCAAGGCGCTGTTAAGAGCCTCCTCCCTGGATGCACCGGAAGGCTTGGTTTCTGAAGGCACGGAGGAAGCGAAAATCTCATTCACATATTTCTTGGCGGTTTGGTTACCCGGATCGACAAGCAATACTTTTTCAAACTCCGCCAAAGCTTCCTCGTATTTCCCCTGCTTATAATAGCTTATCCCTGATTCAGAAAGGGATTCAACCGCCTGCCCAGAGGCTAAGGCTTGTTCAGCGGAAAAGAGGAACAATAACGAACCCGCGATAAAGAATACAATAAAAAATTTTCTCAACATAATATTATGCGAACCAACCCCGTAAATGTTTAAATAATTAATCAAGAAATAGCTATTGGTAAGTATTATAGCGGATTTACCGACGTTAACAAGAAAAAAACTTTTTTTTCATTATTCCATTCTCCACCCTATTCCCCAAAAAACTCATTGAGGTCAACGGAAATCCAGCCGGTCAAAGTCGGCATCCTCACCCACATCTTCAAGTCCGCCGGCCGCGTAATCACCTGCCAGACAGTAACCTCATCATCCTTGGGATTTTTCTTCAACACAGCCGCGCCTTTACCCAATGTGCCATCCTCATTGAAAAACGGGATATCCAGAACCGACATCATATATTTTTCATCCGCGCCTTTGGCAGGCCCGGATTTGGCGAAATTTAACATAATGCTTTCCCGCAAAGAAGAATACCACACTGCCGGGCTGGGCAGGGACAAAATACCCCAGGATGGATCATCAAACTGGTTTGCCGCGGCAATCGCGGTAATATCCTTGGCCTCCCTTTTACGCATATCCCAGGGCGCGATCTCGTAGAAACTCGCCGAAGAAGCATCCGCCACCATCAGGATAAATGAATAACTAAAGCGCGTGCCGCTGGCAAGGTTATAAAACTCCCGGGCATCATCAGCGTCAAATAAAAGGTTCATCAACTGCGCCATCGCCTGCGTCCTGGAATTAAACAGCACAAAACCGGCTGAATCAACCCCATTATTAACTTCCACGTATATTCCTTTATCGGTTAAAGCGTCGATGAAAGAAATACCCCCGGTAATACCTACCCCTGCCACAGAGTTTGAGCCGTCGGAAGGTTTATAGACGACGATCAGGCCGTAATCTTTTACTAAGGAGCGGAACAAATCCGGAAAATCATAGTTCCTTGCCGTGAGCACCTTACCGTCTGATGTATATTTCCCCCAAGCCGCCGCCGAGGAACAAGAGGTGACATTGCCGCCGTATTTTTTACGCGCCAGGACCTGGACCATTACCACGTCCCCGGCCAAAATTATCTTTTGTCTGCTTAAACCGCTTGCCGAAGCCATCCCCCGTACCAGCTCTTTCTGCCGCATCGGCATAGTCTTAAAAGTATTATCGGCAAACGCGTCAAGCTCTTCCTGAGTAAACAACCCCTTCTTGATAAAAGCCTCATTAATAGCCGTCTCATAAAGCGCAGATATCTTATCTCCTAACAGCGCGCCATACTGCTTGCCCATCTCATTGAAAGTCCCGGACAAAACCACTATCTTGATACCACCGGCATCATAAAGTTTCCCCGCGCCGGATTCTTTTACCGGTTTAGGCAAAGCCGCAGGCGCGGCATAACCATTTACCTGTAATAATAAAAACGCCACCGCCACAACTGCCACCAACAAAATCAATTTACGCATTTTCAACCCCCTTAAAATAACGGAAAATCACTTTATTTCTTCTCCCGCGATTTAAAAAATTTCCCCCGCACCTTTCGGAATCTTTAGGGTTCCGGCCTCCCTCAATCACGGCATTCCATCTTTAAAAATAGAACCGTCCCCTTTATTCTTTTAAGCCTTCCACTACCACGGCGTTTACTCGGGCGGATTTTTCGCGCAGCGGAGCGACGGCCCGGTATTCGGGCGAATTCCACCAGGCCTCGTATTTATCCATAGATGGGAATTCCAGAATAATAACCCGCCCGGGATTCCAATCACCAGCGGCTACTTTCACCTTTCCGCCCCGAGCAAGATACCTTCCGCCGAACTTGGCGATAGTCTCCGGGACTTGACGAATATACTGCCCGTAACCGTTTTTATCCTTAACTTCTTTGGCTTCAATAATCATATAGACTGGCATTGTTTTCTCCCTTCTAATAACATAACAGGCGTTTTAAAAACCCAAGGATACTTCTATAGTTTTTACTTCCTCAGCCATGCCCACTTAAATCACCGGAAGCATCCTCAATTTTTATTCACGAGTTTCGTCCCAAATACGAACGAGCGGTTCTTCCCAGCCAAAACATGTATTCCCAATTCCAATAACCGCTTTAAACGCGTCTATGCATCGAGGGTCTATTCGCGCGAACTCCTCAAGAATGCCTACAACCCCATTCATAAACCCTCCCACAATCCCATTAGAATCGTCAACCCCTCCGGCGATCAGTTTTTTATCCAGCCGTAAAAGTAATTTTAACAAAATTTCTGCCGATTGTTTATTCACAGGCAGATTAGAAACGATCGCAGAAAGCCTATTGCATCCCTCACTCAATGAATCCTGATTCGCAAACCACGTGCGCGACGGACCGGAGTATGGCTTTATACAACGCACTGCTTCAGAGATCGACCTCTTAATCTCCGCTAATCCTTCTTTACTTAACACCTCGCGTCTTTCACTACACGAAACATTATTGTTAGATTCCTTATCTGTCTTTCCCAATTGCCGCCCATCCATAACTATATGCAATGCCAAAGCAACCATATGCTTACAAAGTTTATCATTCTGCCCAAGATAACAAGTGCAATGGCCCTTTTTATAGTTACGGACCGATACAGAAACCCGATACGGCCCTGTCCCCAGAACAACAGCAGAAACATATTCCCCCAGCGCCTCTATTTCGGTAACTTTACCGGATTCATATAAACATACTGCGCGCTGAAAGGTTGCTTCGTCTGTCGCGAATTTTATTTTGTTAAGATCGTATTGTGGGGGCATAGCTTCGAATCTTATTTCCTTCTTTTTGCCAACCGCTTAACCGCGTTACTTTCTATCGCTTTCACAGAGCGGTCAAAATCACTTTCTTCCTTATCAATTTCATTGATTACCTTACGATAATACTTATCATATTCCTTCTGGGCGTGCTGGATAGCTAATTCATGCGAAATTTTACCGGCATGATCCAGAATATTGCGCTCGTTAAGCGCCAAAAAACCATCAAGTTTTTTAATCCAGTCTTTCATATGCATCGGAATCCGGCGCATCGCCTGCCCCTCGGCAAATATCAAATATTGCTCAACAAGATTATTAAGCGCTCGCAGCTCTTTTTCTGAAAGATAGTTCTTAGCGATACTCACATCCAGCTTTCTCACCCTCGCTCCCCGCCAAATGGTAAGCCCCATATTGGGCTTAGACGCATCAGCGCGATTCTGAATAATTTCCGCGGCGGTTTGACCGGAGATAGCCCAATGCATTTTGTTCTGGACCGTCCTGAAAAAATCCAGGCTCACCTCATTCGTAGGATCATAATCAACACTTGTCGCGTAAATATCCGTAATTTTCTGATAAAACCGCCGTTCAGAAGTTCGAATATCCTGAATTCGCCGCACAACCTCATCAAAATAATCAAACGGTAAATCGGGATTCTTCAGCCGCTCATCATCCAACACAAACCCTTTAACAATATACTCCCGCAACCGCTGGGTCGCCCATTGGCGAAAACGAGTGGCGATCTTTGATTTTATACGATATCCGACTGAAATAATCATATCTAAATTATAAAAGAGCGTGTTGTATGCTTTCCCATCAGAAGCAGTTGTCAAGAATTCCTTGACGACTGCATTCTTATCCAATTCTCCCTCTTCAAAGATATTCTTTACGTGCAAACTAATATTTTGTTTAGTTGTCTGAAACAACTCCGCCATCAACTGCTGCGACAACCAAACCGTTTCACCTTGAAACCGGACATCAATCTTGATTTTGCCGTCTTGCGCCTGGTAAATAATCAACTGCGATTTATTCTCCATATCAACCTCCCCATACAACAGCATAAAGCCGATACCTCTCCCCGCCCACAACAATAGAGGCACAAAACCACGAGATCCAACAAGATTCTTTCAGAACCATCAGAAACGGTTTTTTATGCAGAGAACTTGAAAACCCCTTGACTAATAGGGAGGCATTACAGCCGTTCCCACCTCCGGAAGCGAACCCTAATTTTACCGTAGTTTTAATTTCTTTGCTTTTCCCGATTGCCCTAAAAAATTATCTCTTGAAACAATCGGCCTTTTTATCCTTTTTTCAAGCTGTTTCCTGGCATTACCAGCAATATCTCCTCCTGCTTTGGCATCAGACTTAAGCTTCGGCACGCCTTGCGAATTTTCAGTGCGATGAATCTCGGTAGTTGACCTTTCTCCAAGCATTGTAAAAATAAGCTCAAAATCGTCCATATGGTCGCGCAGATTTTCACGTTTTAACCGTTTTATCTTTTTATACTGGCTAGGCGTAATTCCAAAAGTGGCTTTAGATATTTCTGCTGTTAGGATTTCGTAATCCTTTTGTTCTTGCACCCCGCGATTCTGCCATTCATCCGTAAGTTCTTCCCGAATGGCAATGCCCCGCATCCGTTTCTCGATCCAGCTATCGGAATACCCCTTGAGCTTATAGAGCATCCTTGTCCGTTTGGTTGCCAGTTCAGGATCTTCGATCTCTTTAATCCGCTCATAACCAACTTTAGCCATCCATCGCTTAAATGGCTCGGCTTTAGGCGATGGGATTGATTGAATAATACGAAAGATACCTTCCGTATTGGCGCAGTTCAGCTTTTGAGGCCCTCCTGCCGTCTTAATTAAAAGGGGGGTGGCAATTTGCCCCCACCCTTTGGACAACTCCGGATCCCTCCTACGCATATCTTTTATATACCCATCAGGTTGAACTGAATCCGTAAGCACCGCCACTACATCATTAACCACAAACCACCATTCATTATTATGAATGGTTTTGCGCACCTTTTGCCCCTTAAATACTGATATTTTTATTTCCATATCGCCATTCTCCTTCCTTGCGTTATTATTACTTACTCTCTACTGCAATTGACGCAAGAAAAGGCAAAATCTAACTGAAGATTTGTTTCTTATCCTGAAAAATAGAACCGTCCCCTTTATTTTCTTTATTTTCCCTTACATATTATAATGGTCGCTGTCCCTATTATCAGAAAACCCAGACAAAGTTCAGGGACTCAAAAAGCCCCTCAAGTCGGTCTTTCCCGGCGTACTCCTGGCTCACCTTTGCGGTAAGGGAACATTTATCCTTAATCGCCCAGTAAACAATCTGCGCTCCAACACCGCTAATAGTATTCTTAGTCTTATTCGTAGCCGCGCTTCCGGAATCATCGGTAATCTGCCACTGATTATACCCGGTAAGCCCAATTTCAACACGCGGATGCACATACTGGCTTACCCCATATTCAATTGTCATGGTCTGGCCCGGCTGAATATCCGTATCGATTTTTTTGCTATTCCATTCATAGGTAGGAGTAAACATAAAGGCCGTGGTTTTATTTTCAGAGGGGTAAAAATAGGTAGCTGCCTGCAGGCGCTGCGAAAAAAATCCCATGCCAACGTTAGCGACCTTGTCTTTATCATAGGCGCCGGTCGGAAGCGTTACGGCATAACTAAAAACCACATCGTGCTTCTTACCTCGCCAGTCCAGCCAGAGAGGCTGAACAATTAAATCCCCGAGCCCCCACTGCTGGCCCTTAATTTTAACTTCTTCTCCCATGGAAAAATCCCGGGAATGAGATCCCACCTTAATCGTACCTGATGCTGTCCCCTGAACCGCGACATTAACACTCATATAGCCCCAGGACGGTATTACCATAAATCCATAATCAGCTCCCAAAATCTTTTTATCGGTAGCCCAGGCAAAGGCAAGGGTCTGCATCGCGCTATGTATACTAAAATCCAGGTTCGCGTTAAGAGTACCGGTAATTGTAATCGGTACTGATTTAACAGTCCCTCTCCATGAACCTGAAACACTCACTGAATCAAAGGTGTTACCGCTTGAGTCTTTCATTTTATCTGCATGATAATAAGTATCGTAGCCGATCAAATAAAAACCCTTAGGCGGCATAACATAATCTCTCAGCGCCATAGGCGCAGGAGCATAATGCCCTTGCTCGCCGGCGAATGCAGAACCAATAAATATTAAATTCAGAATTGATAAAACCAGGCACAAAAAGAGATGCATAATTCTGCGCATTATTTCCCTCTTTGCTGATCACCCACGTAGATAGTCTTCCAATCATCCTTCATGCTGGCGACTGTCCAGCCTTTGGCCAAAGCTTCATCCAGGCCTTTGTCAAAAGGATCACTAGACTTACGATCATAAGCCCATTCACGTTTGTCATCGGTATGATGAACATAAAGACAAAAACGAGTTCCTTTGCCGGCAGAGGTCCATCGCATCATTGCCAGGTCATTATCGGAATTACCAAAAGAGGCAATCGGGCGGCGGCCGATGTGGGATTGGATGCCCACGGGTTTGCCGCTTCCAACGGTAAGAATATTCAACTCCGGCATACCCATAATCACTGGAATACCATTACGAAGTTCAAACTGGGTTTTTATACTGCTTCCAATGACTTGTTCAGGCACAACACCATAGACCTTTTCCGCCCAGGGACGCATAAAATCCATACTGCCGCCTGAAACAATGTAAGTTTTGAAACCGTTGGCGCGCAAATAAACAAGCAGTTCAAGCATAGGTTGATATACCATCTCTGTATATAGCCGCTTAGTCTCCGGATGCCTGGCGGTAGCAATCCAATCCGTTACCATTTTTTCAAATTCATCCGAGGTTATTCCCGACTGCGTGGCAATGATCATTTCCGAAAGTTCATTAATCCCGTTAGATAATACAGAGTTCTGGTCACCTTTAAGTATAGAAGCAAAAGGCTCTTTACTCATCCACTCCGGATGCTCTTGAGTAAGGGCTTTAATGCGATCAGAAATAAAATAACCCTGGAAAGCCATCGGCTGTTCACTCCAAAGCGTGCCGTCATTGTCAAAAGTAGCAATGCGTTCCTTAACCGGCACAAAATTAGGCGAACCGGATTTGGTTACCTCTTTAACAAAAGCAATAATGGCTTTTTTCGGCGCGGTGTCATTCCAGGATGGCAAAGGATCGTCAATACGGGCCAAATCTAATTTTGCCAATTTTTCCTGCATTGCAGGGCTCAGTTGTTTTACAAGCTCTGCATTATATGATCCATTGGGCCTTGGCTTTACAGTTGGATCATTTGTAGGATTATAATCATATATATTTGCATTAATTATCTGTTCTGCCGCAATGGCGTATGTTCGCGATGCCGCAGCGAGTGATCCGTCTTTGACTGCCGGATCAACGTTAGTCGTAACGATTGAAATTGTATTGTCGCTGTTGAGATAAATTTCAAAAGTACGCAGCTGCTGAGGAAAGTCCCTTAATGATGAAATCTCAACCTGCCAGAAGCTTTTTTCAGGGGCGTTAACCGGATCAGGCGATATAAATGCTTTAACAGTATTCAAATGACGGTGCCCGGCAATCCACATAATCAAATTCGGATGGCTTTGCAGTTCAGTAATTAAATCCGGAAAGGTTACCGCGTTTTGAGGATCAGTCCACCAACCCATCTCGGAATTAGGCGCTGTCACTTCTACTCCTATCGGTATGTGCGCGGCAATAATCATCAATTGTCCGGCAGCATCGCCATCGGCAAGTTCTTTTTTAAGCCACTCCCAACGCGCTGAATCAAGAAAACCGTGCCCATGGATGTCGAGAGAACCATCGTCTTCCTTTTGGGTATCATCAAGCACGATAACCTTAAGCGGTATATTCGACTTCGGCACAAAGCTATAACAGGCAAAACCATTGCTGGCATCGGCCAGGTTAAAACCATGGCCTACCGGATTTGTTGTGGTTGTAAAAAATTCCTTCATCCACTCATCTCTCTTAAGTGAACGGCGATTCGCATCAGCTGCAACCTTTGGCGGACTCTTAAAGTCTGCTGTAGGCCCCGCGTATTTGACATCACCATAAGGTGTCGAGCCATCAAGTACACCCATATAATAATCATGGTTGTTTATTGTCGCGGGGTTTGTAAGGATATCTCCCGTGGCAAAGACTTCATCGCTGATATATGACTGTCGAAGATCCTTTCGCAGGCCATAATCCACAGGAATGGAACCAATCCAGAAATGATCATGGTTGCCGAGAGCCTGATACCAGGGGATTGTCTTATCCAGCCCTGCTGCCTGAAAAGGTTTTTGATAATCGATAGTCCCGGCTCCCAGATGATCGCCGGAGCTTGGAGCGATCATCTTACCGTCTAAGACATCAATATACCATCTTAGCTCGTTATGCTGTGTGTTGTTGCAGGTATCTCCCAGAGAAATACCGAAATCAAATGGATTTTGTTGTTGAAGGGCGTTTATCGTCTGTACCGCAGCATCCAGAACTTGGGTGGTATACAACATAGGTCCTGAATACAGCGCAGCGCCAACCGGCAATGTTGGGTGCAACCGTTGAAGATAAATCAACTGACTGGGAGATTCTTTATCGGTGATATGGATATCAGTTATGGTAAAGAAATTCAAGAGTTTTGCTTTTTTAGTAGCTGCTGAGGCATCATAAAGAACCGGCATGATATCAGTCCGGATTACGGATTTAAGGGGATCGCCAAAGGTCCAGTTGCCATAGCCGTATTGTTTGTATTTTGAGATCTCGTCAAGACGAATCGCCTCCGCAGGTTTTGCAGCAGGCACGATTGTCCTTTGAAGCGTCGTAAAGACATCAGCAGCAATTGGGTATTTCTGGAGCTGGGTTTGATTTTTAACGGCAGTTTTTGAACATCCTGTTAAAGAAAAAATCAGTATGCCCATTAAAAAAATTAAACAGAACTTTTTGAATTTATAAGATGGTTTCATGAAACCCCCTTGTTAATTATCCTCAATGAAAACTATTCTTATAGGTTATACCGGTTACCAAGAAAGTCAATCTTAAATAAAAAATCCCTGGCTGTCTACAGTTGAAGAATTTCTAAGTATTCCCAGCGCTGGTTGGCTTTATCCAATTCAGAAGAGAGTTCCTCAGAACGCGCCTCGGCTTGAGCTCTCTCCTCAGAGCTTTTCTGATAAAAATTCAAATCCGCAAATAATGCGTAGAGCGCTTTTTGCTCTTCTTCCATTTTCTCTATTTTTAAGGGCAGCGCATCTAATTCTTTCTGCTCTTTATAAGTAAGCTTGCGCGGGATAATCGGTTTTTCTTTTTTAATTGGTTCTTTTTTTACCTTGCTCTTTGGCGGTTCGGGGACTATTTCAGGATGACGCTGGCTCAACCAATCATCATAACCGCCGGCATACTCATTGATCAGGCCGTCTCCTTCCAGAACCATGGTCGAGGTTACCACATTATTAAGAAAAGCCCGGTCATGGCTGACCAAAATAAGCGTGCCGGGATACTCCAGCAGTAATTCTTCCAAAAGCTCAAGGGTCTCAATATCTAAATCATTAGTCGGCTCATCCATAACTAAAACATTCGAAGGCTGAGAAAATAGCCGCGCCAGAAAAAGGCGGTTGCGTTCCCCACCCGAGAGCCTCTTGATCGGCGTGCGCGCCCGATCAGGAGTAAAAAGAAAATCCTGTAAATATCCAATGATATGTTTGGGCTTGCCATTGATCACGATGGTGTCGGATTCTCCGTTAACATTCTCGGCCACGGTTGCCTCTTCATCTAATTGTTCGCGCAGCTGATCATAATAAGCAATCTGCAGATTCGTCCCCAGAGTTACCTTGCCTCTTTGCGGGTCAAGTTTTCCCAGCAAGAGACGCAATAATGTTGTTTTACCGCTGCCATTTGGCCCGATTACACCGATTTTATCACCCCGCATTATTTGAGTAGTAAAATCCCTGACCAGACATTTTTCACCATAACTAAAACCCAGCTGTGAAATTTTAACCACCCGATGGCCCGAAGGATCGGCTTTCTGCGCCCGCATACGCACCTGGCCAATCTCCTTGCGCTGAGTCTTCTTTTCTTCCCTTAAGCGCTCCAACGCCTTAACCCGGCCTTCGTTACGGCACCCGCGCGCCTTGACCCCTTTACGAATCCAGACCTCCTCATCCGCTAATTTTTTATCAAAATGACTCCACTGCGCTTCATCGATATCCAATGCTGCTTGTTTACGTTCAAGGAAAGTCTTATAATCACATGGCCAGCTATATATTTTTCCACGGTCAAGTTCAATGATTCTCGTAGCTAGCCGCGTCATAAACATCCGATCATGCGTTACAAAAAAAACCGTACCGGAATAATTAAGCAAAAATCCTTCCAGCCAAAGCATGGAGTCAATATCCAAATGGTTGGTCGGCTCATCCAATAGTAAAACCTCCGGTTTAAGCACCAACGCCCTGGCCAAAAGCGCCCGGCGTTTCTGTCCGCCGGATAACTTGGCAAAATCACTATCCGGATCAAGTTTCATCTTGGCAATAACTTCTTCCACTTGATTATTCACATCCCAGCTGTCGGTATGATTAAGCTTATCTTGCAACACATCAAGTTGCTTTAATAATTGCGGAGTCTGCTGCGTTTGCAAACGATGGGTAAGGTGGTGGTGTTGGCTTAATAGTTCGGCGCGCGGCCCCAGGCCCGAGAGGACTATATCAAAAACACTCCCCGTAATATCCACGGGAACTTCCTGCGGCAGATGAGCAACCTGAATTCCTTTTTGCGTAATCAGATTACCGGAATCAGCCTGCTGCTGGCCGGTCATTACCTTCATTAAAGTCGTTTTTCCCGCGCCGTTACGTCCAAGCAGGGCAATACGTTCCCCGGGCTCCAACTGCAAGTTTAAGCAATCAAAGATAAGCGGGCCGGCGAACTTTAGACTAATCTCCTGTAAACTAATTAATGCCATAGAACCTCACTTAAAAAAATTATCTACTCCGATAATTATTTAGATTATTTTAATGAATGGAAAGCGATAAGGGAATTGATTAGGCGCGGTCTCTGCTGCGCTTTCGGAAAGCCGGCTTTCTTCTTCCAGCTGGACTGCGGTCTTCTCTAACAGGAGCTCCTTCTCTATCTTGCCGCTTGGCAAAACACTCTTTGCAATATACTGGACGGTCTCCGGTGGGCCTAAAGGGAACCTCGCATTCAGTTTTGCATTCTGCGCAGATAGCTTTAGTAAAACTTCTCTCCCGGAAACTATTTTCCCGATCACCTCTGTCGCGCCGAAAAGAGTTATCGAAACGCCGAAAAGGCTTGCCGTATTCTTTTCTCTCTAAAGGCTTTTGCGCAGATTGAGCAATCAAAGTATCAATCTTCTGCTCTAGAAAAGTTAGTTGCTGTTGAATTCTACCGATTGTACCGGATAGATCCGGCTGGACAAGCGGTTCAACTACGGGACTTTTACGTTTAAATATTTTCTTCATTTGGCTCCTTATTTTTTGTACGGTTCATTTTATCATATTTTATTTAACTACTATACACCATTTACAGTATAAAGCAAATAACTTCACCGGATATTACATAAAACCTTTTATCAATTTTTATCTATTTTTTTAGGTAAAGAGGGCTTAAACTCACCTTGATCCGGAGATTTAAATAACTCTTTTTCAGATTTTTTCTGCTCTACGTTTGAAATTAATCTATCTGAGTTAAATTCATCTTGCTGGCCCTCAAAGATTAAGCCTGAACTCCTAAATTCATTGCTGATCTGGTTAGCAATACCACTGGGGTTTCTGAACTCTCCGGATTTTACATTTTTAAACATCGATTTACTGGAAAACGATCCTTTAGTAATAAACTCTTCATCGGCAGGGACACCAAGTTTAAAATTAAATACCCCGGTTGGAGACGCGAATTCACCGGGCTTTTCTTTATGAGGAAGCTTTAAATGGTAAATTTCGGCATGAACAAAAACAGGAAAATGAAGTAAAATTACTAAAGTTATGATTAGTTGTTTTTTATTCATTTATTAAAGATTGTCTTGCAACAACTCAATAAGCCCCGCCATCTCTTCTCTTGTCTTGGCACGGGAGGATTTCTCCCTTAAGGGACGGATGTTACGGATCCCCTTGGTATACCAGGCAAAGAATTTGCGGAATAAGATTACTCCGTTTCTTTCTTCATAAAAAGCTATCGAGGCGTCTAAATGCTCCAGCATTATTTTAATTACCCTGGCCCTTGCCGGTTTCAGGAGAACCTCACCGGTTTTTAAGAATTCTTTTATTTCCTTAAATATCCACGGATTACCAAATGAACCGCGGGCAATAACTAATCCGTCGCAATTTGTTTCGCTAAACATTTTTTTGGCTAACTGTGCTGTAAATACATCACCGCTGGCAATAACCGGGATGTCCAGCGCCTTCTTCACTCTAGCTATTATATCATAATCTACATTACCGCCATACTCCTGAGTTTTAGTCCTTCCGTGAATAAATAAACCGCTGACTCCGGCATCCTGGGCATAAAGTGCTACTTCTCTGGCGTTGATACTGTCCTTATCCCAGCCTAAACGTATCTTTACGGTTACCGGGATTCTAGAATTCTTTACCACTAGCTTAAGTATTTTATTAAGTTTCTTGGGCTCTTTTAACAGGGCTGCTCCCTCACCGCGCCGGACAACTTTCTTTGCCGGGCAGGCAGCATTAAAATCCATAATATCAAATTTGTAAGTTTTTAAGACCTCCAAAGCCTTTAAAATATATTTTTCTTCACATCCTAATATCTGAATACCTAAAGGCTTATCCTTGGCCAAAGTAGAAAGCATATGCCGGGTTTTTCTGCTCTTATGCGAAATCGAACGGCAGTTAATCATCTCAACAAATGCTAACTCCGCGCCAAACCTCCGGCAGAGCATGCGAAACGGCAGATCAGTAATCCCGGCCATAGGCGCCAGGATTAAATTTGATTTCAATTTTAAATTACCGATTTTAAGCATAGAAATATCTTATATTTTACCTGACTATTGATAACGCCTTGGCAAATCCGGCGATAATGAGGGCCACGGAAAAAATAAACTTGGCATTATATACAAAACAGGCGGATTCTTTATCCGCAATTCTTAATTTCTTGATTTCAATGTATGGAACAGGTGAGCGCCTATACCAGCCGATAACCTCCACATCCTGGTTTATGTAGCTGGCTGCCCTTAAGAGCCCGAAAAGAAAATTAAAAATTCCCAGCGGTTGGCGATAATCCAGAAAAATAATTCCGCTTTCATCCTGCAAGACAAAATCTTCTGAAAAAATAAGCCCCGGGACGCCTCTTCCGATAATCTTCCCTTTTATCAGGCAAGGCACCGGCCTGATCGCAGAAACCTTGATTTTGCTTAATAAGTTTTTAATATTCATTACAGCGAAATCAGAATCAGGATAGGAAAAAACAGTATGTATTAAATAGGCGTAACCAAAAACAGACACCCCGAGCCAGAAATAGAACATTTCTTTCTTTATTATAGCAAACGCGATAGCCGAAACAAAAACAATAAAAGGCAGAACTTTGACTAATAGATCCAATAAGAAATCATCCCAATACGATTCCGGCCTGCGTTGATTAAACTCTATATACGGATCTTTTCCTAATACCCGAGACTGGTTACTTAGAAATTTTAACCTTTTGGCGATCAATGGATGCGTTGACTGTAATTCATAATAAGAAGCCCAGGGATTCCAAAGATCCCATTTCGCCGCATCTCTTAGCTTATCCTTATCAACTTCTCCTCCCATACTACGCGGGCCTGAATAACCGCTGACCGCTAAGATACTGGCGGTTTTAGAATCAAATATCCCCATCGGCCCAATGGATTTTAATGTCTCCTGTCTTTCTTTATAATTCGCTCCCCCTTTTCCTCTTTCGTCTCCGGCTAAACCATAGCCAATTTTAACTAAAGCGGAAGCTAAATCATTCGGATTACCGGTAACCTGACCGGAATATCTATCCGCGAAATATTCCCTTAATCTGGAAAACCACAACACAATAAACTCGCTTATGATATATAACACATAAGCAACAAGAGCTATTAATAAACGGACAGGCGCTGATTTATCCCTGCCCCTGCATTTCATTCTGGTTAAGGTCTTATAAACATAGTAGAGAATCAACGGCACAAGCTGCGCCAAGGTCATGATTAACATATCCCAATGCATAACATGGCCCATCTCATGAGCCACAACCGCCTCCGCTTCTTCTTCAGTTAAAAGGTCAAGCAGGCCCTGGGTAATTACAATCCTGGCATTATTCGGATGGTGTCCGTATGTAAAGGCATTCGGCGCGCCGTCTAAGATAATTCCCATGCGCGGAAAATTAATCCCCTCATCCTTACAAATTTTACTAATAAAGGTTCTTAAATGCGCTGGTAAATCTTCTGGTTTTACCCAATTCATTTTGTATAAGAACTTTAAGGAAAGATCCATTAAAAAAGGGCCGAATATAAACTGTAATGCGGCAAAAACTATTCCCACCCCGAAAGCAAATGAGGCGGAAATTTTTCCCAGCTCCACGAAGGTAATCAAGAATAAAGCAAGTAAAGCGTATAAGCCAAACAAGACCATCCCTGAACGCAAGGCAAGATTGGGTAAGACAAGCAGAGTTTTAGATAGGCCTTGCCTACTATCCCCGAATATACCTTTATCTATTTGGATTTTTGTTTTTATTGCCGGCAGCTTATTAATCTCATCCTTATCCAACCAAAAGCCTTCTGATTCAGGGCAATAATCAATGATTATTTCTCCCCCTAAAATAGGCAGTTCTACCATTGGCCTGGAAATTACAGGTGATAAACGGGCAGAGTCTTTCTTGGATTGAATAGCTTCGTCAATTTTTGCTTTTAAGTAGGCGGGAACGCGGGTAAAAAGATAGATTTCATTTTTATCCAGCCAAATGCCTTCGCATTGAGGACAAAAGTCAACCTCTGCCCCTTGCTGGGTCATAACGGGAGCAAGATCTTTATCTTCGCAATTTGGGCATTTCATGGCGCAGACTCATCTACCCTTCTAAAGTATATATTCGGGGTTTTTAACCAGGGGTTTACTTTTTATCTCCTCAGTAACCGCTTGCGGGATTCCGGGTTTGCCCAGCTTGTAATACATGTAATTCTTATACCCTTCCACTCCGGGCTGGTCAAAGGCGTTTATGTTAAGCAACTCACCTTCAAAGGCAGTGGCCATCTCAAAGAAAAATAAAAGCGCTCCCCAGTTATACGCGGATACTTCGGGCATGATAATCGTGCAGTTCGGCCGGCTTTCGCTGACCAATGCCCACTCTGTGGCCTCCTGGGCCAAATGCATAAGCGAGCTAAAACTTTTCCCGGAAAGCAGATCCCCGGTACCCGGTATTTTTAAATCTGTTTTAAAGTTCTCTACGCGGATAAAGGTAAGAACCTTATTATCTTCTCCTTCAACATTATTTTGCTGGATAGAATGCAAGTCGTTGGTTCCGGCGGCGGATATAGGTGTCCTGCCCTTGCTAAATAAAGACTTTTTATCCGCCAGCCAATTCTCTACCCCATCAACACCCACCTCAATCTTACGGTGGTATTTTTTGCCTAAGCTTTCGGCTAAAAGCTGCACATACCAATCTGCCGTTGATTTAAGCGTTTGAGAAAAGGGCATTAATATAGCTAATGATTTTGCTTTTTTCCTGTAGAGAATCGTATGTAACAAAGCATACATGTATGCGGGATTCTTTAATATATCGTCCTGGCTGCAGCGATTAAACATCTCCTTAATACCTGAAAAAAGCTCCGGTATATTTACGCCCACGATAGCCAGGTGCATTAGGCCCATATTAAACTCTGAAAACCTTCCGCCTACGCCTTTTAAAATTGGAAACGCGCGAAAGCTTAAGGCATCTTTTTTTTGCTCGCAATCTACCTTTTTACGCAGAGTACCGGATTGCGGGTCTGTAATTGCCAAAATCTGCCTGCCGTATTTCTTACCCACTCCCTTTTTAAGCCAGGCTTCAACTAAAGCAAATGCCGCCTTAGGCTCTGTGGTTTCGCCTGATTTAGAGATAACAATCACAAATGTTTTCTTAGGCAAAAGGTTCTTTAATAAAACCTGCAGGGTATCCGGGTCAAGATTATTGCCTTCCAGATAAATCCGCGGAGATTTCTTCCTTAAGGGCTTAAATTCATTGTAATAAGGCGCGCACAACGCGTCCTGTGCGGCTTTTAAACCAAGATATGAACCACCGATTCCCAGAAAGACAACATTATCATATTTTTTAGAGATCTCTTTTCCGAGTTTCTGGATCTTGGCAATCTCCTCTTTGTCCTGTTGATAAAGATTCGCCCACTCAAGGCCTAAATTTACCCTTGCTTGAGGATTAGCAATAATTTTATTTAAGTGCAACGCGCAAAGTCGCGCCTCGGGAAGGATCTCATCAATATCCTGCCGGCTTACGCCATGTACGCCAACGTTAGAACTAAACATATTATTAAAATCAAACTTTAGATTCATATTCATCTCCTTACCTGCTCAACTCTGCTAATTTTAGAATCAACTCCTTAGTATCATTCCAACCTAAACAAGGATCGGTGATTGACTGGCCGAACACCTTGCCTCCGACTTTCTGCGCGCCCTCCACCAGATAACTTTCCACCATCAGCCCTTTAACTGTCTTCCTTAAATCTTTAGACTGGGCTAAGCTATTCATTATCTCTTCCGCTATCCGGGACTGCTGAGTGAAATCTTTATCTGAATTGGCATGATTAGTATCAACGATAAGCGCAGGATTTACAAGATTGCGTTTTAGATACAGCTGAACAAAATGAATTAAATCTTCGTAATGATAATTCGGGATGCTTTGGCCCTGGCGGTTAATCGCTCCGCGAAGGATACAGTGCGCCAGAGAATTGCCGTCAGTTTTGACCTCCCAGCCATTATAAATAAAGGTATGCTGGATCTGCGCGGCTTCCACAGAATTCAGCAGGACATTTAAATCTCCGCTGGTAGGGTTCTTCATGCCAACGGGAATATCCAGGCCGCTTACTGTCAGGCGATGCTCCTGGTTCTCTACGGAACGCGCCCCGATTGTAACATAACTCAAAACATCCTCCAGGTACGGATAGTTTCCAGGATAAAGCATCTCATCCGCGGCGGTTAAGCCGGACTCGCTTAACACCCTAAGATGCATACGCCGGATAGCCTTGATCCCACGGGAAATATCAGGATCACCCGAGGCCTCAGGCTGATGCAGCATGCCTTTATAGCCTTTTCCGGTTGTACGGGGTTTATTCGTATAAATACGGGGAATTAAAATTAACCTATCCTTAACTTTATGCTGAAGTACGGCAAGGCGGGATACATATTTCGAAAGCGCATCTTCATTATCAGCTGAACAGGGGCCAATAATTAAAAGCAGCCGGCTATCATTACCTTTTATAACATTTAAAATATCTTTATCCCGCACTGCCTTTACTTTTTTCAGCTTTGCCGGCATAGGCATAAGCTGGAGGATCTCAAGCGGCGTGGGAATTTTCTGCAGATATGCAAAACTCATTTTCTAATTATTATTTTGCTGGATGATCTTAAGCGTGGTGCGCTGGCCGTCCTTCCAGGGCCAAAGCATGGCAAGGATACTGTCTGTCCCAGTAGTTGTATAATATAGTGTCTGGCCCGGCATAATCCCCCCAAGGCCATTGACCGTTTCCTGCACTTTATGCGGTAACCTGGATTTCGAAGGAAAAACCGGCTCCCCCATAAAACTCTTTAGCTGCAGGTGAAGTTTTTCCAGCTCCCGCTGAATAACAACTCCCTCAAAATGATTATCACAATCAGTGCGCAGATCTTCAAAATTAAACTGCTTCATGTTTCTTCTCAGGGAACTAAAGTCCATGGGGATCTCCTTTGTTTGTTATTATAACATAGCTAAAAACAATTAAAACATATTTTTAAAATTCTTTATATGGCCGCAAAGTCGCCCCGATAAAACGCAAGATCTCACACCGGCGCTCCTGGTCAAGGCCCTTATAACAAACACCTAAGCGAAATTCATTTTCATACGGCAAGCAGCTTCTCACCTCCGCCTCTACCTCAACCGGTTTAACTATATTTACCGAGCCTTCATCTGAGCCGAAGAAAATGAACTTCAAAATCAAGTTAGACCAGACCGGAATCTGATGTTTGGATAAAAATGCCAGGCCCGCGGTACTTAAATCCAGGGTGGTGGCCTCCATATCTTTCTCGCCAAACTCAACCCGCAGATGCTCAGGAGTGCGCACTTTATACCAAACAGTTAAATTTAAAAGTAAGCGCTGGAACCTGCGCCTGTCTTTACCCCAGTAGCGGTTAAACAAGTTGCCCCCCAAAAGTAAAAAGCCACGATTATAAAGGTTTCCACCAAAAACACCTTTATCACCGTGGCAGGACAATTACAGAGTAAGTATATACTATATTTTGCTAAATTTCAAGCCCGGGGCAAATTATATGATTCTTAATAAATTAAGCCCGGTTTGAGGATCGATCTCTTTACTGGCTTTGATTCCTTTTAACTCCAGGAGCACTGCCTCAATAACCAGGAATACCTTTGACTTACCGCGCAGGCATCCGGTGAGCACCCTGTTCTTTTTACCCATGCTGCTATGGATATGTATCTGCGGGCCGCTGGAGTTTACAAAAACTGTGCCGATACCCATAACCTCCCAGCCATCTTTGAAAGTTAGTTTATTTGGCTGCGGGGGGATTACCGGCTTTTTGGGCCCGGTAACCAAGTCTCCTTTTCTAAGCGCGCCGATAAAGATCATCGTCGCCGCTTTTACACGCTCTTTCTTGACCAAAAGGCTCAGCTTATCAATCAAAATATCGTTATCTTCAAATTTAATAAGGAAAACCCTGCCGATTGAACCTTTAGTATATTTCATTTTGCAAAAACTGATAATAGTTATTTAAGGATTTTAAAGATTTTAAGAAAACCGCAGTTAACAAAAAGGTCAATATAACTACGGCTACGCTCACGATGATCTTTTTCTTCTTGCTAAAGCTGGGATTAACCCAAACTAAAGGCAGCATAAAAGGCCCTACGAAAAAGAAAGAGACAATCAATGACCAGGTCTTGAAATACCATTTTTTCTGCGCTTGATTATCCACTATTTGTTTTTCCTGGCTGACTTAACTTTTTTTATGCGCGATTTATGCACCACACACAAGACATCGGCAATGGGGGCAATCTTTTTGCCCTCGTAGGGAAATTCTTTGCAGGTCACCGGTTTAAGAGCATAATCAATCTTGTGTATTCTGCAGAGCCCGTCAGGATCCTGAAAAACACATTGCTCATCCTCATAGCTGGTACCTACCTTGTACCCGGAAGGAAAATCTTTATCTATTTCTAAATGGAAAAAGTCGCCTTTTATACCAAGCGACAGTATCTTTTTGGCCTCTTCCAAATCAATCCAGGCACCAAGCCGGCAGCAATCCGCCTGATTACTGCATTTCTTACAATCAATAGCCTGATCTGTTATTTTCTTGCTTTTCATAAACCAAATTAGGCGATATGCACGTTGATTGCGCGCGGGCCTTTGTCGGATTTCTCGATATCATAAGTAACTGCCTGCTCTTCGGTCAAAGCGTCAAATTTGACTTCAACTAAACTATTCTGATGAAAAAATACTTCTCTGCCGTCAGTATCGCTGATGAAACCAAATCCTCTGTCGCGCACTAATTTCTTTATTTTTCCTGTATTCATTTATACTCCTTTTTAAGAAATAGCCTGGCCTCAAAAATTAGAGGCCAGGCTATTTTTACCAGTATTAAAGCTTGACTACGTTAGTAGCCTGTTCGCCTTTAGGTCCTTTTTCGATGTTGAACTCTACTTCCTGACCCTCAGCCAATGATTTATAACCTTCACCCTGGATTGCGCTGTGATGAACGAATACATCGCTTCCGGATTCAGGTGTGATAAACCCAAAACCTTTCTGGTCTGAAAACCACTTTACTTTTCCCTTTGCCATTATTTACTACCCCCTCTCCTATGAAATTTTAGCAAATAACGGCAGAAACAAAAAACCGCGAAGGTTAGTTTTCTAAACCTCGCGGCCTACAAACTTCTAATCCTTTATTCACTACGGAAAAGAGTATAACACATTTTGCGTATTTGTCCAGTAAAAGTTTAACTATTTAATTAATGCCTAAAATGCACAAAAATCCTGCCAAAGTTCTTGTCGTCTTTTTCCAAGCGGTGATAACGCTGCTTTACCTCCGGCTGCTCAAGAAAACGTAAGACGTGCTTCTTTAATTGGCCGCTGCCCTTACCCGGGATAATTTCGATTTCGCTAATCCTTTTCTTTGCCGCCTCATCGATTACCCGTTTAAGCTCAGCCTCAATCGCCCTGCCATTGCTATAAATATCGTGTAAATCCAGCTTAATTCTACCCATATGAATATTATATTTTGTTATTTAAATCCGGTCCGGGATATCCAAATTACTGCCACCCTTGGCTTCTCTTACGTAAAGCGGGATACTCGCTTCAACCCTGCCATCAACTAATATATTAACCACATAATCACCGGGTTTTTGAAAGGCAACGTTTTGCCCGTTAAGCGCAAAGGAAAAAGAGGCTTCGGGCACCAGGCTCTGAGGAAGCTGAAAGTTTATTTTTATATCGCTATTCATTAATTTCTGGCCATCGGCATCAGTTAAAGAGATGTTTAATTTATGGTCTCCTACCTCCAGCCTGTTAATCAGCAGGCGTAAAGCAACGCTCATGCGCGGTATTACATACGGAAACTTATCAACATTAATACTATCAAATGCCCTGCATAAAGTCAGGCAACCATTTTCAACCCATGCATGATCCGCAACAGCCGCAACCAAAACCTTCATAGTTTGCTCCTTTATTTTACCCTAAAACCTTAACAAGCGCCTGGACAACCGCGGGGTTAAACTGTGTCCCGGAACCGGATTTTATTTTTTCCAGCGCCTCTTCTTTGGGCAACGCCACATGATAAGAACGGGAAGAAGTCATCGCGTCATAGGCATCCGCGACCGAAACAATCTGGGCGGAAATAGTAGTATCGTCTGCCTTTAGCCCATCAGGATAACCTGTGCCGTCATAGCGCTCATGATGCGACCTGATCACAGAAAGCATCTGCGAATCCAGAAATACAGGCTTTAATATCTCTTCCCCTACCTCAGGATGCTTACGTACAAGATCCCATTCCCCTTGCGACAAACTGCTTTTTTTATTCAGGATATCATCATGGATACCCAGCTTACCTATATCATGCATCTGAGCTGCTTTCTTTAATAATTCCGCTTCCTTAGTGGCGATACCCATCTTAATCGCAATCTCATAGGAGTATTCGCTGACCCTGTCTGAATGGCCGCGCGTATACGGGTCTTTTGCTTCCAGGCTGCGCACCATAGCCTGTACCATGCGGTAAAAATATTCATGCAATTTCTCCCGGGCATCCGCAAGGCTGGCGGTCATATCATTAAAAGATAAAGCAAGCTGGCCAATCTCATCCTGGGATGGGATTTTCACCCGGTAGCTCAGGTCGCCTCCTGCTACATGCTTTGTGCCATCAATGAGCCTCTTGACCGGAGAAATTATCCTTATCGAGAATATAGAACCGAGTAACAGGGAAAAAACAATCCCCATCAACAAAACAAATATCCCCCTGTATAACAAATCTTTTTCGGCAAGACGAACGTCGTTGGCATTTATGTCTATACCCAGTATGGCAACGGTAAGGTTGTTCTTATCAAAAATAGGAGCATACCCGGAAAGAAAATTGCCCCATTCATCAACAGCCAGCTTGGTGTCCGCGCTCGGGCCGTCAAAAGCCTTAAGCATCTCCGGAAAACGCTGGGCATTGTATTTATCGCCCGGGTAAGAAGTCAGCCCTTTCCTGGCAACTTTAGCCATAAGCGCATCAGGATCAACCACAAACTGATAAATACCCGGTTTATCTGTTTTTGCCATTATGTAAATACTCCTGATCATCGGGTTAGCTTGTTTTATTTTTAACAACCGGGAGGCTATATTTTCGAAAGAAGGCGTATCTACCCCTTCGGGGCTGAGCGGGATATTACTCAACTCGTCTCCATCCACTGAGAGTACGGCAGTTTGCGCGATTACCTTAAGCTTATCCCGCAGCTGGTTAAACTGAAACTGCAAACTGAATTCTAAAAGGATATAATTACTCAGGATCGCCACAAATAACAGGGAAAGAATAAAAGATAACGCTACTTTCACGTAAAAACTTTTAAAAAACAAATTTTTGCTTCTCATCTTCTTCTACTGCTCCTTAATTACCTTAAAAGAATTAAAGCTCCTGTCGCTTTTATAACCGGAATACGAAATCTGGATTAAAGACCAGGTATAAACTTGTCCATCCTCAAATAAATCCGACTTGATCTTTACGGAGGATGCATCAGGCGGTAAATCTTCTTTATAGATTAAGTTTGCTAAATACATCTTATAACCTTTATAGATCTTAAAGATGAATTTACGCAAACCCACAACCTCAATCCACCATTTAAACTCCAGGTTATCCTGCCCGGTTAAAACAGCCGTATCATTAATGGGATACCTAAGCCTTGGCTCAGGCAAACTATTATAAGGGCCATTGCCATAGGTAAAACTAAGCGTACCCGCAAAACTGGACGCGCTAAAAAACATGACTAAAGATACCGCTATCACTGCGATTCTTTTCATAGACATAAAGATACGCCTATTTTTTCTTACCGATAGAAAATGCATCGCCTAACCAGTTACCCACGCCATAATAAGTACGGCTGGCGGGATTAAAAATCATGGGTTTTATTTTCTCAATATCAGGAAATCCTTCTTTTGTTAATGCCTCTTCCTCTACTTTCACATCTTTAATCTGCCCGATAAAAAGTGTATGCAGCCCTACTTTAACCGCATGCAGCATAATACATTCCAAAACCAGAGGAAATTCTTTGATGTAAGGGGCATTTACAAGCTCGCTCTTTACCGGGGTAAGAGCGGTTGAAGTAAATTTATTTTCCGTCCTGCCTGAAACAATACCGAAATAATCTGCCTCTTTGATGTATGCTTCAGAAGGAATGTTTACAGTAAAAGCCTTGCTTTCCAAAATATTAGAGTAAGTATATGTGGCGTCTCTTAAAGAGATACTAACGCAGGCCGGATCAGAACAACATATCCCTCCCCAGGCGCAAACCATAGCGTTCGGTTTAGCTTCTTTATCGTATGTACCTACAACAAAAACCGGGGTTGGAAAAACAATGGTGATGGCTCCGATAGATTTTTTCATCCCTTCCTCCTGTTTAAGTAATTCTCCTGCCTAAAGCAACCGCCTGTTTACGGATATCATCTTTATGCTTGATATCTCCGGATTCACCTGCGTTTGGAACGAGCAAGGATTCAAACTTCATCCCGGAGTAATCCGCGGTTATGGCAAATGTTTTCTCAAGAACATCCAACCCGATATCTTCAAAAGCACTGGCGATTAAAACAAGGGTCTTTCCTTTTAGCGGCGTCTGCGTTGTCCCGGCCTGATTA